>JAEIGA010008093.1_pt1 | contig 15938 bp, 32 predicted proteins | sample 9270691 | NCBI WGS metagenome assembly JAEIGA01 (sample SAMN17057246, study PRJNA624740) | gut metagenome | biome: biome; isolation source: fecal sample | host: Bos grunniens | place: China: Xizang | collected 2019
AGAAGTCATACATATCTCTATAGACCCCTAACGAGGGGTCTTTTTTCATTTTTTCCGCGATTTTCAAAAGCACTTGCTCCATATTTACCTCCTATAAAAAGCCAAAATCACACTTTTATCCGCGATTTAGCAAAGAAAATCACACTTTTCCGCACAAAACCCATCGAAATCGAGGGGTTTATCCGCAAAATAAAAAGCGCATTGCTCACGAGGACTTAATACCTCCGCAAACAATGCGCCATTTACAAATTATTCAATTACTTCAACAAACCGCGCTCTTTTAGAGCATCTACAACGTGTGGATATTCTTTCAAATCATCTTCCGTTGCGTTGGAGAACCGTTCAAGAACTACGTCAATACCAACCTCTAACATATAATTGAGTGATATCAACAGTAGTTGATTCGTTGTGTCTTTCTCGAAACTTCTCATATTACCTCCTGTTATGTAATTTATCAATACCTAAAATATCCAAAATGACCGTTGGTTATATCAACGATGAGGAAAATCACGACAGTAGCAAGCACTCCGAACAGAGCAAAAGCCAATCTACTCTTTTCTTTTCGTTCTACCCTAATTTCCGCGTTTAAAGATTTTATGTTCTCGTCTTTCTCTTTAATGCGGAGGTCTTTTTCGTTCAGCAAATCCGCATATGCCGTCAATGTCGTCTCGACTCGGGGTTTAATCGGTTCTTCATCCGCACTTCTCAAGCCTATCATCTCGTCCAACGAACCGCCCATCGCTATTGCGATTGCCGAAATAGTGTCAAATGTTGGGTTAGGGGTAGTGCCACTGAAAATTCTCGAAACAGTAGCAGAGGGAATATTCGCTAACTCTGCTATCTCCGCACTGCTCATGTTTCGCTTATGCTTTAATTCTTTTAAATACGTTAAATATCCCATGATTCCTCTTGTTTTCTTTAAATTTCTCAAATTTGAAAGTCAACAATATCAAACTTGAAAGTGCTATTTCCAAAGCTGATATTGTCGAAAATACAATCTCGATATTGAATTGCAAACTTGCGTATTGATGTTGTATTTTTGCTCGGCTATACTTGCCCTCAGAAAGCGATAGCGTTTGGTCTATCTGCCGTTTATGCGCTCGTTAAGATACCCATAAACAACATTGAAATCTTTCTTATGCTTGAATGCTATTTTGTACTCTTTCCCCGTATTGGTGGTGACTACCAAACCTCCACTGACGTATGTATAAGTCCCCACTCTTGCAATGTCGGTTAGCGGTATCATCAAGTGGTTATCGGTCAGCGCATTCAATGCACCGAATGTTAAGAAAGATGTAGCAGATTTATTCCAAATCAGTGCCGCATCCGTCAAAGTGAGATCACCGTAACCTGTGAAAACAAGCGTTACCCTTGCTTTGATAATCGTTGTGGTGCCCATCGCGTTGTTCATATCATTTTCTCCTACGTTTTTATTTCTTTACCCAGTTTATAAAAGAGACAATCCCAATTACAACAAGCGGTACAAAAACAAGCCAAAAGATGAGGGGATGTACCATTAGCAAAAAGATGGGACCTCCTATCAAGAACGCCAATCCTATCATGCTTCCGTTGTCATTTCGTCTACGCATTTAACCCTCCATCAAAATCGGCTCGTGTTCGCCTTGTACCCAATCGCCGTTCTTACCATATCGATACATGCCTTGGTACAAAGGTTTGTTATCAACGATTACCTGTATGGTGCTGATGCTAAACTTCGTACCGCTACGATTCGTCTTACCCTCAGCATTGAGCATATCGCAAATCGCTTGATAGGTTTTTCCCTCATCTTTAGATTCAATAACAAATCTAACCACTTCAGCTTCTTCGGGAACGATTACCAACTTCCCACCCTGAGGGGTGTAACCGAAAGGAGGTCTACCACCACTGTAACCGCCTTTGGCAGCCTTCATGCGTCTACCACCGCTCGTTCTCTTGGTGATATTCTCCCTCTCCATCTCTGCCGCGCACAGGGTGAACGCTTCGAGCATGTTGGCAAATACACCGAACTGACCGAAATCCTCTGCGATGGATATGAGTTTCACGTTCTTTTTAGTCAAAAGCATTTTGTAGTAGTAATAGATGTTGATATCACGCGCCACGCGGTCGCTCTTCGCAACAACCACCGCTTCGTAAGGGGGATTGGCTACCTCGCCATATACGATTTCATCAAACCCCGGTCTTTCCTTCGCACCCGACTCACCCTCATCGGTATACCACTTGAGGATGGTCATATCGTTCTTGTCACAGTATTCGATAATTTGGTCTCTCTGTGCATCCAATCCAAACTTATCGTCACCGCATTGTCCGTCTGTGGAAACGCGAATATAGGCGATTACATTTTTCATAATGTCGCTCCTTTGAATTATTTACGATTTCAGTATACCTCGTATACGATAACTTGTCAAGTAGTTTTCGTAAATTTGTCTTTTTAATTTTTCGGCTACTCGGACAACTAACCAGCCCGCGCCGACCCCGGCACAATCCCCCACCGGGGATCATTGCGCCAGTACCACGGCAAGCGTGCGATTGTACCTAACCGTGCGGCCATCAGAGAACCCCACCGAAAAAAATTTTCAAAAATTTACGATAAATCTTGATTTATCTATTGACATTTACGATTAATCATGTTATTATATTATCGTAAATACAAAACAACCGACAAGGAGACAAAACATGATTATTCACCACAACGGCAAAAAGTACATTATCGGCTTTGAATGCAACGGCAAAATTTTCGCCGACCGCGAAAGCGCAAATCTCTATAGCTTTAACCTGTTCCAAACGTGTCATGTTAACTACGGTGTGTTTGAAAAGGTTATCGCCGTAGGCGTATAAAGAAAGGAAAACAACATGCAAATTCAAGTACCAATCGGAAAAGCACAGAAAGAAATGGAAGAACGCTTGTTCATTATAGCGCGTATCTTCCCGGAGCTGAGCGAGGACGAGCAAAAGCGCATACTCGACTTTGTAATCTTCACGTATAACAAATAAGGAGGAAACACAATGAAAGAACATTATAGCAAATACTTTTACGGTAACAAGATTAGCGACTACGGCATAGCACGCGGATACCTTGATTATAGCACTTTGGCGAAAGCGTTTGACGCGGTGCTTGTAAATGAAATTACCGCATTGTTTTATAGCACCATTAACGGCGAGTATTGCGAACCCGAACAAATCAACTGTTATATCGATAATAGCGACGCAATCGATGAATTGCAAGAACAGATTGACGACCTCGACCCCGAAACGGACGCGGAAAAAATCGACGAATTGCAAGAACAGATTGACGAGCTGGAGCGCGAACAGGACGAACAACAGGAGATTTACCAGTATTTTATCATTTCCAGCACTGGCGCGGAAATATTGCAAGAATACACCGACGACCCCGTCTATTATATAGAACTCCTCGACATGTATATTTGGGGCGTTACGCATTGGGGCACGTCGTGGGACTATGTTTTGACGGATGTTAAAATCATTTTGGAGGAGGAACAATGAAAAACAAAATCACAATCGCGCTTGCGCTGCTTGCAACCCTGCTTGTTATCGGCATTGTAGGCACAATCGAAAACGGTGCGAACCTGAGTGCGGCGGCGGGGACCATCCCCGCGCTTGCGTTTCTGTATTGGTGTAGCGGAAGAATCAGCGATTAAAGGAGGCGAGAACCATGCTATTATTTCTGTTACTGCTCCCGCTCACGGTACTTGGGCAACTGGTCAAGAAAATAAAATAAAAGGAGAATTACAATGCGAACTTTATTTGGAATCACAAATATTCAAGTCTACGAATGCGACGACATAGACGAGCTGAACGAGTTTCTGCTTGAATACAACGGAAACGTCATAGATATTCAGTGTACCGCAGGCGTATATCACGTTATTTATCAATATCACCAAGATTAAACAAAGCCGGGAATCGATTCCCGGCTTTTTCTTTGCCCTCGCGCTATAGGCTCAAATTTTGCCCGTAGCGCGTTTTTATTATGCTTTTGGTATTGTTACACTCTGAATCAAAGAAAATCGCTCACATGGCAAATTTTCGGCATTGTACGCGATTTTGCGCTTGTTCCTCAGCGCGTTTGTGCGGAACCCTCGCGCGGGTGCGGGTGCGGGTGCGGGTGCGCGTGCGGGTGCGCGCCTACACGTATACGCGAGGGAAAGTCGCTAAAGTCGCTAAAGTCGCTAAAGTCGATCAAGAGTCGGAGTCGCTATCAGAGTCGCTCGGCAGTGCCAAAGTCGCAGAGTCGGTAAGGTACCGCTTTTTAATATCGTCTGCGCTAAAGTCGGAGTCAGTGTTGACGTTGGGAGTCACCACGTATTCGGTCTTATCCTGATAGCCAAAGTTGTTCTTGCCGAGGAAGATTCCCGATACGGGATTTATCTTACCGTTCTGCATATAATTCTCCCACAAATTCTCCATCAACTTGTACGCTTTTTTGATTGAGTCCCGTGTCAAAGTCGGTAAGTCTTGGTTGCGGTCTGTCGCATCCGTCTTAATTTCCCACAGTCTCCGTCTATCCAATCCCAATGCCATACCCATACCTGCTACTGTCGGTTTCATATCATTGTCAGCATGAATTTTGAAATACTGATTCAATCTCTCAATAACCTGTTCAGGGTCTTTCAAATTAATATCGGGCAGATTCATCAATTCCATACTGACCGCAAGATATTTAGTATTGTCGCCTGCATCCAAATTAAGAGCCTCGCCCGTGAGTGCTTTGCTACCTGCTCCACGAGGGTTCTTCGGTTTCTCAACCACTTCATTTTTCTTTGCCATAGTTCACACCTCCTCAATCATATTCAATCAAAATCTCATCATCCGTCTCACCGTTCTGTACCACGAGTTGGTAACCGAGGACTTCGAGCATTTTCACAAAGGCACCAACCTTGAGGTCTTTGCTATTAAGTTTCAAGAACACATTCTGCTTCGTGCCGAAGTCTCCATACTCAGCCATTTCCGCGAGGGTCACGCGAGAGTCGTCCATGAGTTTTGCAATCGTATCAATCGCAGTCATTTTTATCGTTTCTCCTTTCTGTCAACAGAACACTTAACCTTGTGTATAGTTTTCTCTATATAGCCCCCTTATAGAGAAAATATACGTACTCGTTAATAGAAGTATTTACAAACAGATTATTCCCAGTCCAATCTCTGTCCGCAGTGAGGGCAGAAATCATGCTCTTTACCTACCGAAAACCCTCTGTACTCCTTGATTCGGAGTTGCTCATCGCAAGACGGGCAGTGGAAGAACGTAACCGCATTTCCATAGCATTCGTTTCGCGGTTTCTTTGCCACCTGCTTTTCAAGCGCACGGCACAAGAGTGCTTTCAGCTCCAAATCTTCGACACGTCTCGTGCCGAGCAAGTTCAGTGCGGACGCATAAGTCATCTCGCTCATCAAATTACTCCTTTCAATTTCGGATCATACCAACCATCGTACTTGCCATTGCGGTAAATCAGTCGAATACCAAAGATACACAGATACTTTGTATTGGGGTCAGTACCGCTTGTTTTAAGAAACTTCATTCGCTCACCTTCCTTTCTCCGTAACTGCAATAATGGTCTATGCTCGCACATTCGCTATATCGACATTGACCGCCGTATAGATTGTTAAAATTGATTTTCCAGTGCTTACATTGTCCGCACCGTACCACCTCAACCGCGTCAACGGTGGGTGCATCTACCATAAGTTTTCTTGCGCCGCCTGCTGGACCGATATGCACTCGGTCATACTCGGCTATAAGCGCATCAGCATCAATTAAACGAGGCACTATATCACCTTCCTTGTTAACGCTTTTTCAACCGACCAACCTTTATATATCCGATTATTAAGTGTGCTTCTATTCATTCCGAATATATACGCCCATTCGCTAATCGTATGCTTTTCGCCTTTATACTCAAGGTATACGGTATTTCTGCGATTATTTGCTTGTTCTTTTTTAGTCGCCCACTTACAATTATCGGGGCAATAATCACCGTTCACATCTATTCGCTCGAGTGTCATCCCTTTAATAAATCCCGAAGATACAACCCACTTTTCAAATTCTTCGATGTTGTGCCACTCTTTACAAACTTTAATTCCACGACCACCATACGTTGGATAATTGTTTGCTTTTTCTCTATAACATCTATCCATCATAGAGTGATAGCTTCCATACCACGGCTCTTTGTAGAAAGACCTGCCTTTAATCAATCGCATTTGTCTACCTCCTTCGGCGGCTTCGGAAGTGGCATCCAGTGAGAAATAAGATGTTGATTTGCAACATAAGCCCAACTCCTTTGTTCTGGTTTGTACTGAGCAACAAGCACATTCCCACTCTTCCTCGAACGAATAAGACAACGGCATTCTTCTTTCGGCGGCTCGCTTGCAGGTCGCCACTCATTCACAGTAACGCCGCTTGCTATGAGGCGGTCGGCAAAAAATTCTGCAAGGTCAGGTGTGCATTTATATCCATCTTCGCTACACGCAACGCACTCTTCGCTAAAGTCAAAATCAATCTGCCTCAATAACTCTACCAACTTATCTCTATCTGTCATTGTCTACCCTCCTGTTCCACGCTTCTATTGCTTCTTCCCTTGTGTCATATATCCACACGCCCATATCACCTTCACCCTTGTGCCTTGCAATAGGGCATTTCTCACCATCTGGTACATCGGTAATGTCGTGATATAGCAGATATCCCAATCCGCTCCACGCATCGTTTTCATACTCGGCATCGTGTTCGTTTCCCTCATCATCACAGATGCTTATTCTTATTTCTCCACCGCAAAACGGACATGGCTTCAATTTATCTGTCATTGTTGTTACTCTCCGTTCTTCTATAACCGTACCAACCGTGTTTAGCACCGCAGAACTTGCTACAGTCGTATTTGCTATCACAGTTATCACAACGCATGCAATATGGCATTTCATCGTCTACCGTATATACGACAAATCTTCCGTGTCTTTCAGGCATTTGCTTTCACCTACCATTTCTTTCGTTAAATCTTGCGCGAAATCTTGCGCGTGCTACCGCATTAAGATATTCCATAACTTCGTCATCGTAAAAACCTTCCGAAAACAAGCGAGCAACCCTACCTTTGTACCTAAAAACCGCATTACAATAAGTGAGAAGATACCATACGATAAACCTTTTAACGAGGTTGTGCATCACTTTCACCTACCATTTCTTTTACAAGGTTGTCGATAATATCGAGGGTATAGCAATCGTCAAGAGTACATCTTTTATCTTCTCTTGGTGGAAATGTCGATTTCAACCTCTCCGCAAACTCTTTGATTGCTTCGGATTTGGCGGTTGCGAGTTTTCTTTCTAACTGCCAAGCGTGACCTTCCATTGATACATAACCCGTTTGTGATACGGTAAGTTCCTCTCTCAACCTCTCAATCTCCGATTCCTGTCGGTTGATAATGTCAAGGGCATCAAGGGCATCAAGGGCGATTTTGGCATAAGTCAGTACAGGCTCGCTGAATATATCGCAATCAATACCATATTTGAAATGTGCTTTCGCTTTCTTTATCTGCTCGTCTGTGTATTTAGACCTATAGTCGCAATCCGCCTTCGGCGGTTCGCTTGCGATTCGCCACTCGTTTGTCAGTTTCGCTTCCATCTCGATGAGAAAACCCAACGCACTTTCAGCGAGATCGGGAATCCCCGAGCATTCTCTCAAATTTGTGTCACGGCTCAACTTATACAACGCGGATTTGGCTTGCTCAAACGTGTAAGGCATCACATTACCTCCCTTATTTTAAGTCCATCATAGGTCACGAAACCGCCGTTGGTGTTCTTGACATCATACCACTCGGGGTGCCGTTCCATTTCGGAGTTAAACTTCCTTGCCGACAGAACACACGTTCCCTCGGACTTCGCCCACATCTTGAAAGAATTGTACAGGTCTTTCGCCCTGATGCTTGCACCCGTTACTCGCACGCAACGGTTCTCAAGGAACTGCAACACGAGGTCATTGTCTCGCTCGTACTTGGTGACAACCTTAAAGAGAGTGTCGGACATCTTGAGTCCCTTCTCCCTGTATTTGATGTACCCTCGCACGAGCCACATGAAGATACCGCTCATTGCTTCCATAGAGGTGAGTTCGTCCTTGAGTCGAGTGTCCTGTTCTTCAGGACGGAAGTGACGGTTAAACTCGATTACCTTGATGCGTTGCGATGCGAATAGGGATTTATCCGTAACCATAGGCAAGTCATTACACGAGAGCCACAGAGTGAATTGAGGTTTGTAGGTGATTGCCGATTGGTACAACGCACGTGCCGAGATTTCCTCGCCACCTGTGAGCTGCTTGATTTTTTCCTCGTCCAACTTTCCGTACTCGTTAGACTCGGACATGGTGACAAAGCGTTTGCCTTTGAGTCCTGCGAGTGTGGGGGATGCCGCTTCCACATCCTTCTGCCGATCTCCACGGCAAATCATACCTACAGGGGCGACCTTTGCGTAGTCACCGAGCATGAACTCGATGGTGTTCAGCAGGGTAGACTTGCCGTTGCGCGTGGTCTTGCCGTGGAGAATGAACATACACTCCTCATTGCTCATGCCGAGCATGGAGTAACCGAGAGCGCGTTGCAAGAAGTCTGCTTTGTCTTGGTCACCTTGCGTGACCTCGTTGATGAAGGTCTCCCATCGCTTGCAACTCACGTCACGGCGAACAGTGTGCCGAAAATTGGTTTGCATGGTGAGAAAGTCATCCCATCGTGCTTCTCGGAATGAGAAGTCTTCGAGAGAGTAAGTGCCGTTGAGACAGTTAATGAGGTAGGGGTTTGCATCGAAGTCTACCGCAGAGATACGAAGTTCTCCCGCAGCATCCTTTAGGATTCGGTCGCGCATCCGTCTGTCGCCCATCTTGTTGACAAAGGCGGTGTAACTCTTGCGCTTGTCATCATCGGTGATTTCTCCACAGTAGAGAATCATGAGACGCACGAAGTCCTTGATTTTCTCAGAGACGAGGATAGCACCCTCGTCTCTGCGCCACGCTCCCTCGTGGTAGGTGTACCAGCTCTTATGCTCTGTGCAGTAACGCGCTTCCCGGTTGTAGAGCATGCCAAAGAGGTTTGCCATACCCATCTCCGACCACTCGAAACCCGAACTGGAATCATCGGAGGACTCGGGGTGGTTGGACTTGATGATATACATCTTTTCCGACAAATCCTCATCCATGATGATTCTGCCCGAGCGCAGTTCAAATAGTTCTCTATCTTTATCTGTCATAAGACACCATCCTTTACAGTTTTGCTTTGAAGTTTTTGTCACGACCGCTCAAGTAAATTACCGGGGTGTCCATGCTCGATGGTTTGAACTCGCCCGATTCTCCGTAACCGCCGTACTTGAGGTTCGCGGCAGTATTTACGAACAACTTATCCACAAGAGCCACCATACTGTTGCGAGTGTCGATTCTGTGAAACCCTTGCTTCATAACCATGGGCAAGTGGGTGTGCGAGTGAATGTAGATGTCGCAATCGATGATACTCGCCATGTCCGCGAGACGGATTGCCTTTGCACCCTCTTTGCGACCACCACCGCTACCATGCAGGGCATAGATGGTATAGCAAATCTTGCGAATGTTACCGCTTCCGTTGGTCTCGTGGTGACCATTACTCATCTCACCGAATCGCAAAAACAGTACCGCCGAGGTAGGGGTGTATTTATCTTCCAACCCCAACTGACTTGCGATGAGATACGAGAGATTGATACCCTCTTTCTTATAGGTTCGGTTCTCGTGATTACCGTGGGTGATACACAGAATCTTGTCGCTGATCGGAGAGAACAACTCTACCGCTTTCTTCAACTGCTCCATGGGGTTGAACTCCTGCGTGTAGGTGTCACCGATGCTCGTCTTGGTTGCGTTGTCGAGGAGGTCTCCGTTCATGATGCAGTACGCATTCGGAGTGTTTTTGACATGCTCGATACGCTCCATCAACCGCTTCATGTCGCAATGTTCGTCACCGATATGCTCATCGGCAAAGAGGTGTATCTCCACCTCGGTGAGTTCTCTCGGCAAGTCAACTTTAATCGTTACCATTGTCAAACACCTCCTTATTTGCTACAGGGAGAATTACAGATAATGCGCCCGCTTTTGCACTTTGGCACGAGCATGAATTGAAGTTCGGTAGGTACGAGGGAGACCATCTGTTTCACAAGGTCGCGGATTTCCCACTGTGCGCGAGTGCATAATCTTTCATTCGCAATGTGTATCAATTCACGCAAATTGCAAGAAAGATAGAGCGAACTTGCACAGGCATTGGGAAGTACGTATCGCGCATCCTCGTTGGGAATGCCGAATCTTTGGAATCCCTCGTAGGTATTTGCGATTGTCCCCATCAATCCATCGAAACACCCGTTGTTATCGAGGTGGTCGATAGTAGACGGTACGATTACCTTGAATCCGTCCTCGGAGCAATAACGCTGACTTCTCTGCGTAAAACTGCAATGTCTGTGTCGCACGAGCTGGTGCGAACACGCTCGGGAAATGCCCTCGATTTTGAAGGTGAAATAGATGTGTTCAAACACACTGTGGTGACCATTGCGGTACAGGTGCTTCACCAATCCGAGAGGGTTCTTGGGGTCGGAGTCATAGCAGATGCTTGCTATCGTTGCGATGGTATCGATGGGGTTGGGGGTTGCTTGAATCAGTGTTACATTCATTCTAACAACCTCCCTCATCGGAATCTTCTTTGCGAATCCAATTCCCCGAGTAGAACCACTCAACGAACATGTCCTCGAAGTCAGGGTCAACTTCATCTATCGCCTGAATACCGCACCGCATCATTGCGTACTCGCAGGCATAGTCATCCGCGATGCACTTTCCGCGCTCGGGTCCAATTCCAACATAAAAAGCCATATAATTCTCCTTTCTAATTCACCACCGCAGGTGGCTGATATGTTCGAGACAACACCCCATCGAGCAGTTTTTCGTACAAGGTTTTGTACATGTCTCGCTCCACCTCGATGTTCGTTGCAACAGTCATAGGAGTCTCTGCTTCATTCGCACCTACAGTGTCGATTCCGAGAGAAATGCAGAGTGCTTCATCAATCAGCTTCATGTCGGAAGGTGTGCATGAACACATGTAGTCACCGAGTCGTTCCTTTGAGATTGTTGTGATGTTCTCGCAGAGGGCGGTAGAATGAGTTTTGCAGAAGATTTCCACATGAGTGGGTAATGGTTTCTTGGTTTGCGAGGTCAGGTACACTACTTCCACGTTGGCAGAGTGCTTATTGCCCATGTCGTTTGACACAATAACCGCAGGTCTACCTGCTCTTTGTTCCGAGCCAACATAAGCACCCTCGTGTACGTAGAAAATGTCCCCTCGGCAAATCCCTGTTTCTAAAAATGTCGCCATGGTAACCTCCGTTTTTGGTAGTAATAGTTTTCTTCCTTCAATTCCGCACGCAATTTCTCAATCAAAAACTCTCCCTTTACATTCGTGAGAAAGATGAACCATTTAGATTTGAAAAACCGCTCACATTCACTGATGGTACGTGTGTCTCTCAACCACAATGCTTCTCGATAATCCTCAACTGCTTGAAGAACGATTGCGTTTGCGAGTTCGTTGTATTGTTCTTCTATCATCGTTTATACCTACTTACACTGTTGACGATGGCGCGTATTTCTCCACGGTCTATGGGAGGGTCACACGCTACGTTGTTACAATAAATCAATTCATCGTAAATCTGTCGCTTGTCATACCCTTGGTTGTGGAGCATACCTGCGAGAGAGGTAAGGCAAATGTTGCGACTACCATCGGGTATGCGCGGATATACTGGACGGAGTTTTATGCGGTTGTTCTCAGGTAGTTCCCATACGGGAGTGTAAATTCGACTACCGTAATCGGTAGTCTCTTTTTCTCGTAGCGTTTCGGGGAAGTATTTCTCCACGATGTAATCAATCGCGGCTTGGTTTTCTTCAAGCGTTCTATAGAGAATTGTGTCTCCCGTCATGATGAAAAACCGAGCGGTTTTGTATATCTCAACACCTGCGAGATTGTTCTTCCCCTTGAACGGTATGTCTCCTTTGAGCAGAATGTGGAATCCTCTACCGCTTTTCGACTTCTCGGTGTAGGACTTGCACTTACCGATAATGTCAGCCGCGAGAGGAGACATGAGACCGTCCCCATCAGTACCGTCATCTATGTCGATACCGACTATGCCGTTATCTGCGAAAACAAAACCGCAGTAATCATAGACTCCTTTCGATACAACCCCTTTCGCCATGTCAAAGGTAGACCATGTTTGGGGGTCGGTGGACGAAGCAGCTTCGTTCTCGAATGCTTTCATTGGCACTTTGCTATCGTTACGAGTACAGACCCATTGGTTGAGATTTTTCAGCTCTTGGGGGATGTTCTCGTAAGGACTCATAGCAACCCCCGCCGTCTTGCGATTTTGCGCTCCAACTCGTTGACAAGTTTCCAAATCAAGTCTTGCTTGATGTTGAGCGCACGAGACAGATTGTAGATGTTATCGGGAACGGTATCGCCCTCTCGGTAGATCGTGAGAAGCATTTCCCTCTCCTCATCACCGAACCCTTTAATCGCGCTATCACACGCAAGCCAGTTCTGCTTGTCGGTATCACTGCGGTACGTGGGATGAGGGTGTCTTGCGTAGAATCTCATGCAGTGTTGAATGTATTCGGAATAGAATGTTTTCATTAAGATTTGTCCTCCTTGTTAAACGGAAGGTCGCAGAGTTCGGGGTGATGTTCTTGCGTCCACAAAGCACCGAGCAGATTCCATAGAAATGCTCTGTCGTGAGGTTCGTCACTATCACCTTTAGACCACTTGAGGTAATGTCTTACACCGCTATCGATGTAGCAGTGCAAATTTATCCCCTTTTCCCAATTCCGCTCGGTATATTTTTTCGCCCCATCGCTATAGTGCTTGGATACTTCAAGAATCGCAGTGGGCAGTCCTCCGTAACGCACCTTGGAAAAATCCTTGATTGCCGTGATGAGAGCATTGCGGTTGCCCGTGTAGATGTAGTCACTTATGTGCTTGAGGATATTCTCTCCATAGATTTCACTTATCACATCGAGGGGTAGCAAATCGCAACGACCTTTATCCTCATTCACATCTCGTACTGCACCCGATGAAAATTCTCTGCGACTACCACTGTCCAAAATTGTCATCATACTTACCTCCTTTTAGGAGAGGGGAGCTTGCGCTCCCCAAACCTCTTAACCCAACAGTGCGTCCAAATTGAGACCCTTTTCGGGTGTTGCCTGTGCGGTAGGAGTAGCGTTTTCTTTGCCGAGCGTAAGCGCACGTGCTACGGGTTCGGTATCAAAGCAATCAGCCGGGGACTTATCACCGAGGTTGGCGAAAGTAACAATCTTGTTGGGGTCTCTGGTTGACTGCGACTTCGTGTGAATTACCTCGGCGCGGATGAAGTGGTCGATGAGTTCCACAGGGTCGACGTCCTCAAGTGCGAAATTGTTCATCGCGTTCTTAGCGAAGTAGCTGAACGCATTGAGAGCCTTCTCGTTGATTTCATCGTCATTGTTCTTGATGGAGAAGCGTTCCGTGTGGGTACCGCCCGATGCGGTCACCATCTTAATCTCGATCTTGCCGAACTCCTCGTCATACTTCGCGCCGTAGATGCGGAACACGTGAGTTCCTTCGGGGATGAGCGTGAAACCGCTCGTCATAGGGATTCTTGCCATGTTGTTTGTCTCCTTTATAATAAAATTTTAGGGTTTAATTGCGTTTACCGTCATGCGGTAGGTTGTGCTTTTGCTCACGCTTGCGTACTTGTCGAATACACCGTCTGCCTTGAGTGCGTCTTCGTTGTAGGTTGTGACTTCCTTGTCGCTACGGGCGAGAGACCAAACATAGTTAGTACCCTTGACCTCGACATTCGTGTCACCATCGCGGAACTGCTTTGTTGCGTGTTCCTTGATGATATCGTTGATTTGCTTGAGTCTCTTTTCCTTTTCGGCAATCGATGCGGTAGCCTTATCGACCTCTGCCTTGAGACCTTCCGCTTCTGCAATCAGCGCGGAAATATCGGTGTCAGGAGTGAGGTTGTTAGTGCGGAGTGTTTTGAGAATGGCGGCATCTTTCTTCTCGTCATACACGGGAGAGACGCCTGTCTCAACATACGCTTCCCACCACTTCTCAACCTGTGCCACCTTGTCTGCGAAATCGGGGTAACGCTCGGAGACCTTGAACTCCTTGGTGATGGTGTTCTTTACATTCGGCACAAAAGCGGAGGGATTCTTATAGTCATTATCTTCGAGGAACGAAGCGACCATAATTACATTGTCTACACCGAGCAACCATGCGTAGAGTGCTGCCTGCAAAGCGTAGTATTCGGGTACATCGTTCTGCCAATCCTCGATGCGCTTGGTGGTTTTCATTTCGAGTACGGTATCAACCTTGCCGTTTTCGTCCTTGGCTAAAAAGTCAAACATTCCTCCGCATATCTTATGGTTGGGGAAGAAGTCACCCCAAGTTTTTTGGAAATAATTCTCCCCATAGATATCAGTAGGACTCACGATATTCATGCCGTAGGAACGAGCCATATAAGCAGCCTGTTTCGGTTCAATCTCTTTTCCAGCGAGGGTATAAATCGTGTCCTCAAAGGGCAGTTCATAGGTCTTGGTGATTGCACACCATGCATCAAAGGGTGAACTCCACGGGTTCAGCCCCAAAATCGTGGCGAATCTCGTACCAGTGATTTTCTTGGTTCGCTTGGGGGGAGTGATTTTGAGTTGTTTGCTTTCAAGCCATTCCATTACAAATTCTCCTTTCGTACTGTGGATATCATGCGTTCTGCCATTTTTGAGCGTTGTTCTTCCGTTAATTTTCGAGGGAAACGAACCTTAATACATTTCTTGGGGAATTTATATTCCTTCCAACCATCACCCTCTTGAACCACGATAATTTCTTCACCGTTTTCAACAAGTTTATCGAGTCTACGGATCAGGGCAGGGTCATGAGTCACGCAATATGCCATGCGTTCCTCTTGATTGTAGTTATAGATTGTTTCCTGCTCGTATTTACTCAACTTGGTCATCTCATTCTCCCTTGTTTTTCAACATCGCAGTGATACGAGTAATGAGTTCTTCGCAATCCGCCTTGCTGATAGTGGTAAAGCCATTCGTCTCTACCGCAATCTGTGCAATCAGTTCTTCCTTGGACGGGTCTGCTTCCTTGAGTTTCTTCAAAACACTCTTGAGTCCCTTAATCTGCAACTCGGTTGCATTGTCAGTGGGAGCAGTAAGTTCCTCTTTCACTTCCTGTCTCTGCTCGGGGGTAGCCGGGGTCTTAGGTACTGCTACGGGAGCAGAGGGTGCAACCACATTAGGGTTGTTCGTGGTCTTGTCGATAGTAGGCTCGATTTCGTCATTTACGCAAATGTCCATTGCGATTTGATAGAGGTAACGTCTCATGTAGGTAACGGAAGAACCGAGTGCCTGCATATCGTTAGTCACCTGCTTTCCCGCGTTGCTCACGATAGGAGCAATTTGATTAAAAGGCATGGTGAACGGAATCGTTTCTTCGGGGGCATCGCAGTTCACCACAGTGAGGGTAGCCACAGTGTCGGTGAAACTGTCGAGAGCGATGAGTCCCAACTGGTTGAAGATGTAGGTAATGGTAGGCACGATGTCTTTCAGTTCAAAATACTTGAAAGACAACTGCATGTTCTTACCGCTCTGATTGATGTCCGATGTGAGAAACATTTCTCGCGCCTTAATCAGCTTCTGATACACGTTGAGGGTCGCAGGGTCTACTACGTTTTTGGTCGCCATTTTGTTTTTCCTCCTTTTATTCTTTTTAGGTTTAATGCCTAAAAAATCGTTGATTCGTTTACGAGCCATCTCGATATAGAAGGTCTTATCGACATCCGCTATGGTGAGATGGTTATCGTTGTCTATGATGCAATGCTCGGGGAGCATTTCGATTTTAGCGGTAGCATCATTTTCCGCTTTTAC
>JAEIGA010008094.1_pt1 | contig 15938 bp, 26 predicted proteins | sample 9270691 | NCBI WGS metagenome assembly JAEIGA01 (sample SAMN17057246, study PRJNA624740) | gut metagenome | biome: biome; isolation source: fecal sample | host: Bos grunniens | place: China: Xizang | collected 2019
AAACACTAGTGCAGCCGTGAGTTATATTTAAACACACAAATATTATGCGGTTATATAAACACAGGGTCTTTGTTAGTCTATTAATACTCAACAACAGGATTATTATATATAAATATATAACTGTTATTAGTTTATATAAACTAACAGGGAATGCATGCATAAGCATTTGTTATGGATGTAATAAAGTTTTGTTATATGTAACCGCCGCCCGGTCGCTTGCTGACAAAAATGTTGCATCTGCAACATTTCGTGCCGCCGGGCGCATGATCTCGCCGGGCATACAGGCAAAATATGCATAATATACGGGAAAAGTTCGTGTTTCTCATACAAAAGCGAACTATTGACGGGGTTTTTATGCATTTTTGGCTGTATATATGCATGGTTTATGCATACCGACCGCCGACCTCGCCCAAGTTTTCCGCCGCCCCCGGCGGCGGGGTAACCCCCAAAAGCATCCGAAAAATTAAAAAAGCCTGTCGGGGATCATGGGGGTGGACTTTTGCAAAATTTAAAACGGAGCGTAGCCTTGAAAATTTCTCCGAAAATGAAAAAAGACCCCTTGATGGGGGTCAAAATGACTACAGTAGGTCAAAAATACGGTTTAGGTAACGCTATTGTAACATCTATTGTAGTCACCTAAAGTATCAGTAATTACTGATGTTATTTAGATTTGACTACAATGACTACAGTAAAATCACTAAAAACTTTTCACAGATAAAAAGTGTCTGTAGAAAGTTTATAGAAAATACCGTATTTTGTGTTGCATTGTAGTCATTCAAAAATTTGAAGTAAATGGAGTGTACTTGGATAATGTGGTGAGGTGGGGTAGAATGGGAGTGTAAAATCAAGGGAAACTGATCCTTGGATATGAAAGGGGAAATGTATGAGCATATTAATCAAAGGCATGGAGATGCCGACAAGGTGCTTCAATTGCGGAATGTGTGAGGTAGATGATACTCAAATTCTGTGCCGCATTTCTCATGGCTCGTATGTCGACTATCGTGAACTTGACGAACAAACAGCAATACAAGACAGACCATCATGGTGTCCGCTCATTGAAGTGCCGAAGCATGGGGATTTGATAGACAGGGATGCTTTGATAAAAGACGGATGGTTGAGTCTTCACAAGGAAGTGATGAGAATGGGCGGTTATGCTATTCATGAATTGCCGCTAAAGAATCCATCAATTCCTGTTGTGATAGAAAGCGAGGAATGATATGACCGATATAACATGGTGCGTGTCACCCGATTGTCCATCCAAAGACTGTGCAATTCATATTCGCAATCATCCGCAGATTAAGGATGAGCATCAGATGATAAGCATGGCAGATTTCAGCGGAGTATGTCGATACTACATCGGACAAGTGCTGATGAAAGTTGAGGAAGAAGATGGCTAAGTGCAGTCAACCGCTTATCGTTGCGGAGAATCTGAACTTTATGCAGTCTGATGCATATATTGATGAAGAAAGAGTTGGGCGATGACGGGAGATGAACTTTTGCTGATGATAAATGATGCTTGCGATGAGATGTCACAATATGAATCTGAACCGCATGAGATTATTATCAGCGACAGATATGAAGAATTACTGCGGTCGGGATGCGTATATATGGATATCCCGTTTGATAAGATGAAACTGTACGGGTTGCCGTTTCGGTTTGAAAACTTGCCGGACGAAGTATCGTTTGTTGTGAGTAGCTAAATATGAAGAAGACTAAAAAGAAGATCAAGAAAGCATACTCCCGTGGGCGCAAAGAGGGTTTTGACCGTGGATTGAAAGTAGCGCAGATGCTGTACAACGATATTGCTGTGGAACTGAAGCTTGAGATTGAGAAGCTGAACAGCGAGATCATACTTGGGGATGAGAACGATGGACTATGTGAAGACGATACAGAGGGCGATTGAGGTAGACACACCGAGGTCGCTTGAGGATGCTTTTGATATGTGCCGGATACTTGAGGAAGAGGGGATGGTGCGTGTTGAGGGCAGAGCGAAGCGGGATCATGGCACTACGATATATGACGAGGAGAATTTCAAGGCGGCGCACGATCTTGTGAAGCGCATCCGTGCGAGTGCGAACAGGATGGTCAAGGACGGGGTCGATGCGGAGCATATGCTTGACCTTTATTATCGCACACATTTGTTTGATGCTCCGCACTTTTTCGACAGCTTCTGCATCTACATCGAAAAAGATCGTTCGCCGGAGAAGCGGTTTTATCTGCCGAGGAGAAAGCAACTGCTCCCGTGCGCTGAAGCGTTACAGCAATTGGAAGACGGGGAGATCGAGTTGCTTGGCATCTCCGAGCCGCCGGGTGTAGGGAAGACCACGCTTGCGGAGTTCTTCCTCGCATGGACGGTGGGGAGAAACCCGTTTCTGCCGAATCTGATAGGGTCGCACAACAACTCGTTTTTGGGCGGGATGTACGGGGAGATGCTCCGCATCCTTGATCCTATGGGAGAGTACCGATGGAGCGATGTATTTCCCGGTCTTTCTGTCATTGCCACGAACGCAAAGGACATGATGATCGGCATCGGGTACGATAAGAGCGAGGATATGCGGTTCAAGACCCTTGAGTTCTCTTCGATAGGGTCGGGTAATGCGGGTAAAGTCCGTGCCATGAACATCCTGTACTGCGATGACTTGGTAGACGGCATTGAAACCGCTATGTCGAGGGATCGCTTGGATAAGCTGTGGCAGATGTACTACACCGATCTCCGGCAGAGAAAGGTCGGTACTCGCACAAAGGAACTGCACATTGCAACCCGGTGGTCATTGCACGATGTCCTTGGGCGGTTGGAACAGGAATACGGAGATGATCCCCGTGCGAAGTTCATTCGTTTTCCGGCACTTGATGAGAATGACGAGAGCAATTTCAACTACCCGTTTGGGCTTGGGTACACTACTGAAGCGTTGCATAAGCAACGAGATATAATGGATGACCCATCATGGCGGGCATTGTACATGAACGAGCCGATAGAGCGTGAGGGTACGCTCTTTGACCCGTCTGAACTGCGGCACTACTTTGAACTGCCGGATAGAGAACCCGATGCGGTGCTTGCCATCTGCGATACAAAGGAACAGGGTGCTGACTTTTGCGTGTGTCCTGTTTTCTATCAGTACGGGAACGATTTCTATCTTGAGTCGGCGATCTGCGACAACGGCAAGGTTGAGATCGTACAGGAGCGGGTGGCGCAGATACTTGTGGCGCACAAGGTGAAGCAATGCCGGATTGAGTCAAACCGTGGCGGCACGATGTTTGCGCAGATCGTGGAGAAGCGTGTCCGGGAACTTGGCGGCATGACAAGCATACAAACCAAGTGGACACAGACAAACAAGGAAACCCGCATCCAAATCAACTCTGCGCTCGTTAAGGAGCATATCCTGTTCAAGGACGAGAGCGTATATTCTGCGAACAGGGAGTACCGGGATATGATGCAACAGCTTACATCGTATTCGATGGTTGGCAAGAACAAGCACGATGATGTGCCGGATTCTCTGTCGCTGTTCGTTGATTGGCAGATGTCGGATCGTGCGAACATCGCCACGATTATGAAGCGACCGTTTTAGTTAAAGTGCGGTTAAGGGTGCAACTTTTGAAAAATTTGCGAAATTTGCACCTTTTAAGAAACACTAAATATTGTGTTAACATACTTGAAAAATACTAAGTTTTGTGGTATATATATGAAGTAGAAAAGTGTGCTTTCCTTTCCTTTTCTTCTGTTCACCTTTTGGGGGAGATGCGGGAAAACCGCTGACCGACCGGGCGGGAAACCGCCGAAGAACTGACCTCTGCCCTTTCTTCCTTTCAGCAGAGAGTGCCTAACAGTATGAGTTTCAGAAATACTACTTTCTGAACAAAAAGACCCCGCATGGATTGGCAACCTAAACGGGGCATTTTTTATAGTCGAGTGGTGTAGCGGTAGCACGGCAGACTTTGACTCTGCAAGTGGTGGTTCGACACCATCCTTGACTGCCAAACAGACACACACAGCGTGTGTGGGATGACACGGCAACATTATCGGGGTGGGGGAGTTGTCGATGGTAAAGCATGAAACCGATTAAGATAGACCTCTCTGCGGATTTCAAGGAGATTAAGGTTGTTCCCGTGAGCGACTATCACTTTGGCGATCCGCAAAGCGACCATAAGAAGATCATGGAAGAGGTAGAGTACATCAAAAACAACGATGATGTATTCTTCATCATGAACGGGGATATCCTCGACTGTGCCATAGCTTCAAGTATCGGTGACACCTACTCAAGTCTTTACTCGCCGATGGATGAACTGAAAGCCTGTGAGGACTTGTTTGCGCCGATAGCGCACAAGTGCCTGTGCCTTGTACAGGGAAACCATGAACTCCGGCATTACCGCACAAACGGCATTTCAATGACCGAGATCTTCGCAAAGCAACTGAAAATTGAAGATAGGTACTCGCCTACAACGGCTGTGCTTTTTCTTCGATTCGGGAAACTTGCGGGCGGTCAAAATGCGCATGGGCGCAAAGTTGCCTACACTTTTTATGTGGCGCACGGAAACGGGGGCGGGAGAAAAGAAGCCGGGAAAATACAACGGCTTGCTGATCTATCGTCCATAGTGGACTGCGATTGCTATGTGGTCGGGCATACCCACTTGCCCGCCGTGTTCAAAGAGCGGTTTGCCCGCCCGAACATGGCGAACAGTTCGATAACATACTGCGATAAGCTATATATCAACACAAGCGCAAAACTAAATTATGGGGGATATGGTGACTACGGCGGGTTCAAGCCCGCAAGCACGGACACCCCGGTCATCATCTTAAATGGATGCAAAAAAGAAATGAAAGCGGTGCTGTAGTGCCAAAAGAGGTACTTGATGCTGTGGAGCGTGTAGTCGCTCTTGGCAAAGAAGCCATTGTTCGCAAAGAGCGTGGAAAATGGGTGGTTGTAGAGAACAACCGCCGTGTGGTATACAAAGAACCATAACATGACTCCCCCGCAAACGGGCGGGTGGAAAGGACTAAACGGGGTCAGATGTCCACAGATCGTGGGCAACTGACCCTTTTACTTTTAAAGAGGGTGGAAAATGGCAACGGATATGCTGAACAATGCCCCCGTCATACGAAACGATATGTTTGGGCGGCTCGATATCTATTCCACATACGATGAGATCAACGAGGAAAACCTTGTATCTGAACTGAACTCCGCTCTTGTGTATCATGTGAAGAATCTTTTGCAAGAAGAGTTCCTGTATTGGTACACCCGTGGTGTTCAACCAATCCTTAATCGCACAAAGGATATCCGTGAGGACATTTTAAACAAAGTGCAAGTGAACACCGCCGCCGAAATCGTTGATTTCAAGAACGGATATCTGCTTCAAAAGCCGTGTGCGTACACGGCACGGCGCAAGGGTGTGCAGACGAAGCTTAAAAAGCTGAACGAATTCACATACCGATCCGGGAAAGCTGAAGCTGACAACAAGACTGCTGATTGGTTTCACCGGGTTGGCAAAGGGGTCGAATATATCGAACCAAACGATGACCCCGAAGTGCCGTTCAGAGCATATGCACTTGATCCCCGCTCTGCCTTTGTAGTGTATTCTCTTCGTCCGGGGAACAGACCCGTAATGGGAGTTAACTTTGTTACCCGTGACGGTGTGGCGATGTTTGATGTGTTCACAAGCGGGATGGTTTATCACCTCAAGGGTGTTACCGTTGGCAAGATGATTACCACGGAAATGAACCATGACTATGTTGTAACAGCGACAGAGTTGGTTTCTTCTGAGCCGAATGTGCTTGGATACATCCCGATTATCGAATACAGATACAACAGCGTGAACACCTCTGCGTTTGAACTTGCGATCCCGCTTCTCGATGAGATTTCCAATATCACATCGAATGCCTGTGACGGTGTGGAGCAGTTCATCCAATCCTTGGCGATTGCCGTGAACTGTGAGTTCCCGGAGAACACCACGATTACCGATATCCGCAAGGCGGGCATGATTGCTCTGCGGAGCATCGGGGAGAACAAAGCTGACTTTAAGGTTCTTACGGAGCAGTTGGATCAAACGCAGACAAAGACACTTACTGACAGTCTGTATGACGAGGTTCTCCGAATCTGCGCCATGCCGAGCAGAAGTTCCGGCGGCGCAAGCACTTACAACGCAACCGGGTCTGCGCTTCTCGCAAACTATGGATGGTATCAAGCCGATTGTGCGGCGAGGAATACCGAAGACCTATTCAGAGAATCAAACAGGCAGTTTGACCAAATCGTTGTTGATATTCTCAAGCGCAAAGGGATTCTCGACATAGACCTAAATGATTTTGAACTGAACTTTCCGCACGGCGAAACGGCGAACATTCAGAGCAAAGCACAGGCATTCCAAACGCTCATGGCGGCGGGAATGCATCCCGAACTTGCGGCAGAGAAATCCGGCATATCAAGCGATCCTGTCAAGGACATGAAACTGTCCGAACAGTATCTAAAGATGGTGTGGGGCGATCCTACCAAGGTGGTTGAAGCGGAGCAGACCAATGGTGGCAAGGGAGAAGCTGTCATCGTTGAGGAAGACCGCAATAACGGGGAAAATGATACAGGCGGTGCTGTGTGATACCGAAAGTGTCATTTCTTATCCCGGCATACAACGCTGAACCTTTCATTGAAAAAGGACTCGACAGCATCCCGTGGGGAGAAAACATAGAAGTTATCGCACGGGATGACGGGTCAAGCGATAGGACTGCGGAGATTCTCTTTCGATATCAGAGAGAGCATCCCGATTACAATTTCAAGGTAGTAATCGCTGAAAGCGGGAATGCGGCAAGTAACTACAATGCGCTGATGCAACTTGCCACAGGCGAATACATTCAGTACCTTGATTCGGATGATTATTTCTATCCCGATAAATACAAGCACATTATCGCACGGATGAATGGCGAAGACTGCATCTACATGAACATGGTCATCAATTCCGGCGATATATGGAGATTGACCCCCGACACACGCAACAGTTGGTGCGCCGCATGGACGAGGGCAATGAGAAGAGAGTTCGTGAAAGACATAAAGTTCCCGGAAGACCGCATTGCAGATTCCGATTGGTTCTTTAACCAAGAATTGCTGAAGCGAAAACCCGTATCGGTGTTTACGGACATTGCGGCATACCATTACAACTTTCCACGCAAGGGGAGTCTAATGGATTTAAAGGCAAAGGGAATAATAAAGGAACGAGATTGAGATGGGCAGAGTTCTTCGCTTAAAGAATGTAATCTACTTTCCAAATTTCAACTGTGTCGGCGGGGTGGAAACATTCTGCTATGAGATGGGTCTGAAGTACGGAAAAGATTATGACATAACCGTCCTGTACCGCAATGGTGATGCTGACATGACGCGCCACATTGCTGAAGTGGCAAGAGTCATTCAGTATCACACAGGTGACAAGATCATCTGCGATACATTCATATTCGGTTATGGATGGGAAAACGATCTGTTTGACAATCTTGAAGCGCAAGAAATCATTCAGACATTTCATGCAGACTACATATGCCGACATCTGCATCCGTGCAACAACGGAAGAATAACTAAGCGTTTTGGGGTTGCAGACAACACAACAAAAGGTATCCGGGAACACTATGAGTGGGCAAAGGATATCGAAACCGTCTACAATCCGTACACAGTTAAGAAGCCGAAAAAGGTTCTAAAACTGATATCCCCGACCCGCTTAACTGCGGAAAAGGGGTTCAACCGTATGGTGACCTTTGCAGATGCGCTTGATAAAGCGGGTATTCCGTTTCATTGGACGATCTACACCGACAAGCCGAGAGAGTTCCCTAACAAGTCTGTTGCGGTCATGCCGCACAGATTGGACATTTTGGACTTTATTGCGGATGCAGATTACCTTGTTCAGCTTTCTGATACAGAGGGGTACTCATACAGCATAGTAGAAGCGTTGTCTGTAGGCACTCCCGTTATCTGCACGGAGTTCCCGGTCGCAGATGAACAGGGTGTCAAGAACGGGGTAACGGGGTTCGTTCTCCCGTTTGACATGAAAGATATCCCCGTAGAAGCAATCTACAAGGGAGTTAAAAAGTTTAAGGTCGCTCCAAGGGAAAGCCTATATGAAGAGGTGCTTTCTCCCGGAACAACTGATATAGATGAATGGCTTGAAAAAGAAGTAACCGTTCAAGCCCGCAAAGCGTATTTCGACATTCAATTGGACAGGGCTGTGGCAAGTGGAGAAAAGCTTATTGTGCAACGCAAGAGGGCAGAGTATCTGAACAACCTTAATCTTGTCGATATTATGGAGTGAGTTTATGGCAACCATACTGCCATTCGATGAACTGAATGCTCTGCGCCGGGATGTCGGCGAACGATTCGCACGGGGGCTAAAGAAACAGGACGAGGAAGATATCATTGACGAACTCTTTGATCTGCTTCTTCTCGCATATGCGATGGGCGATTCTGTAACGCTTCAACGGCTTGGAGTGGAAATCCCCGTATCCCAAGAACCTACCATGTACGATGTACTCAAAGTTGTTAATGCAAAGGTAAAGGACAAGACATGGAAAGAGCGGGCAGAGGACTACTTTGCAAATGGCGGTACAGAGGACGATATCGTAAGGATAGCGGAAACCGAGATGCACAGAGTGGCGAATACCGCCGCATTAGAAACCGCAAAGAAAGCCGGGGCAAAGACAAAGACATGGGCAACGATGCTTGATGATAAGGTGCGGGAAACGCACGATTATCTTGAGGGCATGACTGTGGATATCAACGAGGATTTCTACACCTACGATGGAGATCACGCACCCGCTCCGGGATTGTTTGATTTAGCGCAAAACAATGTCAACTGCCGATGCGAGTTGATTTTCGGATAATAAAACATTTGGGGTGTAAAAATGATTAGATATACAACTCCAACAATTAATTTAAGTGTGCATGGGATAGACCTCACAGGGAAAGAGGTTTATGTCACATTAGAACAAGATGCGTTTAAGATGACCAAAAGCGGCGAGGACTTGACCTTGAGCGTTGAGGTCATTGAAAAAGTTCCCGTTACGGGCATTGCGTTTACCCTGTCGCAAGAAGAGTCGGCAATGTTCGTATACAACAAGGGTGTAGCTGTACAGGCGAATTGGATATCATCGGACGGTGTTCGCAACGCAACGAGCATTAAAACCATTAAGGTTATGAGAAATCTTCTCGATTCGGTGATCGAGTATGGAAATTAACTTTGATGTAGTTGACGGGAACAGCACCCAACTAAACGCTTCACCTCCCAAAACCGTACCGTTTGGGTATACAGCAGACCCGGATCACACGCTTACTTTGAGCGAGGACGATCCCATCGCTTTTGAAACGAGCGATGAAAATGTGGACTTTGAAATAGAAGAAAATATCCGTTCCGGCGGCTCAAGCAATTACGAAGACCTTTCAAACAAACCGAGCATAAACGGAGTAACCCTTATCGGGAACAAGACAACATCTGATCTTGGGATTGTTTTTGAAGAGGTAGACCCGACAGTTCCGGCTTGGGCGAAACAGGAGAGCAAGCCCGATTACACGGCAAGCGAGGTAGGCGCATTCCCGCTGACTGATCTTGGCGCATTTTCAATTGTTGAGTATGATTGGGATTTTTGGGCATTCCTTGAGGACAAGGTCGAGAGCGGTTTCTTCAAAATCACCGATGTAGATGATGGCTTTGGTTACTTTTTCCGCATTGAGAGGACGGACAATCAAGTCTATCAAGAGTGGTGGTATGAGGAAGAGAGTGCGTTATATCGGAATGTTCGTGTTGGTTGGTTTGTTGACGATGAGTGGGATTGGAGTGACACCACATATTGGGTTACGGATGAGCAGTTGTATTCCAATTTTTATGGGAAGTGGCAGACCTACAACAAACAGGAAGTCAACAATCTGCTTGCAGACAAAGTAAATACCGACACCCTTGAAGACAACTACTACACATCCGATCAAGTAGACGATCTTCTTGATGGTTTCGCACCGTCAACGATGGTTGAAACTACTTGGGCGGCTTTGCGGAATCTGCGTGATAGCAATCAGCTTGTAAAAGGCGCATGGTATCGCATTGTAGATTACAACTTTGTTACAACAAAGCTTGGGGTGCAGAGCGGTAACCATCAGTTTGATATTGTCTTGCTTGCCATATCTGAGTCGATGCTGTCTGAAAGCGGATATGCCTGTAAGCATTCGGGGGATCACTATTTTGAGCGTGAGATAACCGAGGGCGGTGTCGAGTGGTTGTACACCCTGTATGTCGATTATATGAGCGATGACTATGGTGACGAGCCGTTCGACCATCAAGACGATCTACACGCTTCAGATGCGTTCTGCGATGCGGATGTTATGCCGCATCCCGAAACGGGTGACGATGTTCCCGTTCTGTTTAAAACAGACACAGGGGAATATGACATAGACGATCCCGACTATGATGATGCGTATTTCTATGAGGGAACATACGATCTTGACGGTGACGAGTATGATATGTGGGCAAAATACGAATATTCTTCCGACGATGAAGAATGGATATTCATGCACCAATACGCTCTCACACCGATTGTTGTTGAAGATGGCGAGTTAATCGTATCTCCGATTCCCGAAACGAAAATCGTTCCCGTCAACATGAACGCTTGGGAACTGAAGTATTGCCTTGATAACGATAAAGACCTTTTTGATTGGGCTGAAACTGATGGGAAAGGTGTCATTTATTGGCTCAAGGATGAATTCGGAAACGAAGCCCCGTATGATTTCAAGAATGTTATGTTCCGGCGGTATCAAGTTTCTGCGGTTAGCAATACTGTTCTTAACTCGCTCCGCAATCTGTACCTCTATGAAGACGGCTATTATGCCTTAACGAGGAATAATAACTCCAAGTATTTGTACACGTTTACAAATATTGCCGGAGATGGTGACGGGTCATTGTTTGGGGAATGCACCTACAATGTGATAATGCCGTTCATTTACCTATCTCCAAAGGGAAAGAACATTCGTGGCATCAATGATGTCGTTCTTCAAAATGCCAACAGAAATACGCTTCAACACAATTGCCGCAATATCACGATTCTATATTCCGCAACAGACAATATATTAAGCGGGTGTTTTAATATCTGTGGGACATCTTATTCAAGATGCCTTATAGGAATCAATAGTTCAAGCGTCACGTTCTATCTGCTCCAAAATGCGAATTTCGATAATTGTAGGCAGATAATTGGGCAACAGGCAGATGCTCCGAAAATTGGCAGTGGTTGTTATTTAATCAACTTAGGAAATAGTTCTGTCGGCACGGTGATGGGAACATCGTGTAACAACATTACGCTTGGGCAATGGTGTTACAACATCACTATTGGCTATTCTGTCGGTAACATTACGTTTGGGAATTATTGTTCTTATCTTACCATCGGATCGTATTGCAATTATATAACGATGACAAGCTATCATCGTTATTGCACTATCGAGGATAATGTCACAAGATTTGATTTCGCCACAACGGGCGGTAACACATCAAACTATGTTCAGTATGTCAAGGTGTGCCAAGGGGTGACGAACAAGTCGATAACCCCCGCAAGAAAAATGTCCTATGAACAGATTTATTATGCCGCCGGACGAACGGAAACTGCGCTTTAAGGTCGGATCGCAAGCGTTTTTTGACGGATATCCCGGATATCGCCCGAAAGACCTTGATGAAGTTGAGTTTGAAGAAAATCCGAAACTGTACAGGAACTTTATGCAGTTTCGCAAAGCTGACGGTAAAAGTTGCCTGTTCAAGTGGCGCAAAATGACAGCAGATGAGTTTGTGGATTACACCATAAACACATCACTACCTATGGAAATTGGCAAATTCCTTGTGCCGGAAGTCGCTGAGTATTTAGGCTTCACGATAGAACATCTGAAGAAGCTGAAGCCCGTAGCGGAGCGGCTCGACAGCAAACATAGATATGAGAAGATAATCTATGATGCTTATATAAGGAACAACGGTTTCACACTTACTCAAGAAGACAGAAACTGTGCTTATGTAGAATACCTAAAGGCAAGAGAAAACAATTGAGTGAGGTGAGTTAAGTTGAGCGAAGTGATTATCGTGGCGATTATCACAGGGGTTTGTTCTGTAATAGGGCAATGGCTAATCTCCCGTGAGAGGGAAATCCGTTTAGATGAACGGCTGAAGTCTGTAGAGAAGAAGCTTGATGAGCATAACGGATATGCCAAAAAGTTTGAAGCTGTTCAGATAGACATCGCAAAAATATCAACAGAGATTAAGAATATTAAGGGGGGCTGAAAATGCAATTAAGCAATCGTGCGTATGACATTTTGAAGTATCTTACGATCATCGTTCTTCCGGCAATCGGTGCGCTTTATACGGGGCTGAGTCAGATATGGAATTTCCCGTATGCATCGGAAATCCCGGCAACCATCACGGTTATCTGCACTTTCCTTGGTGCAATCCTGTGCATCAGCACGGCGCAGTACAACAAAGACCTAAACAAGTAATGCTTTTTGTCACTTTTCCAAAAATTTGACAAAACATATACATCGGTAGGGAAACCGTAAATCGCATTAGTGGTCATGACAAGACCTAAAAACGGAAAACACAGACAGGGAAGTCTATAAAACGCAAGGAGTAAAACATGAAGATAGACCTCGCAAAGATTGAGAACTACGCAGAGATGTCCGTAGAGGACAAGATCAAGGCACTTGAGGAGTATGAGTTTGATGCTCCCGCTCCCAAGGAAACGGAAGAAGTCAGCAAACTGAAGACCGCTCTTTCCAAGGCGAACAGCGATGCCGCCGAGTGGAAACGGCAGTTTCGTGAGAAACAGACCGAAGCAGAGCGGGCTGAAGCAGAGCGCAAAGAGAGAGAGCAAGCGGTCGAGGAAGAACTGCGGTCACTCCGTAGGGATAAGACAATCGCCGGGTATATCAATTCATGCCTTGCTCTTGGCTATGACAAAGAACTCGCACAAAGGGCGGCAACCGCAATGGCTGATAACGATGCCGCCGAGATTATGACTTGTCAGCAAGAATTTTTGGCGGTCAAACAGAAAGAGTTTGAAATGGCGGCTTTGAATAAGCAACCGACTCTTTCCGTTGGCGCACCGCCCACATCGGTAACCGCAGAGAAGTCTGCCGAGAATGAACTCCGCAGAGTGATGGGGTTGCCGCCGAGAAAATAAAAATATAAGGAGAAACAAAAATGGCAACAACTGTTAGCCCCGCTATTGGCAATAGCATCGGTCTTGCTTCTCAGTATGTACCTCTTCTTGATGAAATCTACAAAGCTGAATCGAAGACCGCAATCCTCGACACCATCCAAGATCGTGTAAGATGGTCACCCGAATATCACACTTTCTATCTCTTTGAAACCGACATGGGCGGGCTTGGCGATTACTCCCGCAACGGTGGTTTCGTCCGTGGAGATGTCACCGCTTCTTGGAGAGGCTACACTCCGCAATGGGATCGTGGTAGGCAGTTCCTCGTTGACCGCATCGACAACGATGAGAGCATGGGCATGGCTTTCGGCACTCTCGCCGGAGAGTTTATGCGCACCAAAGTTGTTCCCGAAGTTGATGCTGTTCGCTTCGCACAGTATGCGCAGAATGCCGCATCCGGCAACAAGGACACCGAGTCCATCGCCGCATCCGCAACCCTCATTGCTTCGATTGACGATGCGGTTGCCGCTCTCGATGATGCGGAAGTTCCGTATGAGGGTCGCATCCTGTTCCTCAACCCGACCACTTACAAGTATCTCAAGGCGGGAATCACCCGTTACACCATGAACGGCGAAAACGGTATCGACTACAATGTCGAGATGTACAATGACATGAGGGTCATCACCGTGCCGAGTGGTCGCTTCAACACCGAGATCACCCTTGCACAGCCCACAGACCACGATGATGCGGGTGGATTCACCGCAACGGGTTCTACCATCAACTACATGATCGTTCACCCGACCGCCATCATGCAAGCGAATCAGTTTGCTGAACCCCGTATCTTCAGCCCCGCTGTTGTACAGGAAGCACAGGCATTCAAGTTTGATTTCCGGCAGTACCACGGTGCGTGGGTCAAGAATCAGAAGAAGAACGGCATCTATGTTTCTGCCGCTTCTTTCCCCTCTGCTTGATTTAAACCTTAAAAGGGGAGCGGAACATTCTCCCGCTCCCCGCAACTCCTATAAGGAGCGATTTGCATGACAAATGCACAGAAGTTAACAACGCTACAAGTTCTGCTTGATGATGGTAGCGGGTATATGCCGAGCGATGAAACGCTGAAAACATACCTAAACTTGGCACAGGGCGAGATCCTTTCGTGGATGTATCACCTTATAGGCGGTGTTCCCGGAGATGTCGATGAAGTTCCCGAACGCTATGAGGGTGTGCAAATCTATTCCGTGATTGCGGGATGGACTCATGCCGGAGCAGAGGGGCAGACGGTTGCCATTGAGAACGGTGTCCACAGGCACTTTGAGTACACGGATATGCTCGACTACATCCACAATAATGTTCTGCCTTATGTGAGAGTAGGTGCTGTTACTTGAGGGTAATTAAGCGCAACAAGCGACCCGTTGCCTACGCATTTTATGACGGGGTAACCGAGATCGTAAACGCTAACGGCGAACACACAGGCGAGTACGAAGTCCACTACACCCAACCCGTTAAGACACTCATGAATGTGTCGGGCGGGAAAGGACAGGCGAATGTCGCTCTGTTTGGACTAACGGATAATTTTTCCCGAACAATCGTCACGGAAGACCTCGACACTCCGTTCAGCACAAATACTGTGTTTTGGATTGAAAAGAACCCGGACACAGACCCGCATGATTACAGAGTGGTAACAGTAGCACGGACGATAAACCAAGTTGTTCTCGCTCTTGCCGAGGTTGAGGTTCAGACCGAACCCGCTGAAGAACCATGAAGACCATTCGTGTTGATCTTTCGGTAGACAGTTGTCAAAAGGCTTTAGAGTTTCTGAAAGAATACGAAAAGAAAATTAAACCGAAGCTTGATGAGGTATGCCGTAGGCTTGCCCAAATAGCCGCAGACACGGCGAGAGGGATAGTAGCCCAAAGTGCTAACGGCAACACCAACGCTACGGTATCAGACCCGATTCCCATGAAGAACGGATACAAGATATCGTTTAGCGGCGAAGATGTATATTTCATCGAATTCGGTACAGGCGATGAGGTTAACGCTTATAACCCGAACACAAGTGTTCTCGTTGCAAGCGGGTCATGGTCTGAGAGTCATGCACAAAAGTACATGACATACGGGTATTGGTATTATGCCGGGGTAAAACTTGAGGGAACTCCCGCATATATGCCGATGTTCTATGCGGGCGAAGCAATAAGGCAAAACGAGAAACGAATAGTTAAAGAGGTGTTTGGAATATGAGCGGATATACAAGAACTGCGGTATATGATCGGATACGCTCTGCAATCTTGGCAGAGTTCCCGAACGCATACATTGCATCCCGGTTAGTTCCAAAGCCCTCTATGTTCCCCGCCGTGCTGATCCATGAAATCGGTAGGAGCAGACCCGAACAGAACACGCAACTTGATTATCAAGATGTGCAATGGGAATCCGTGTTTGAAGCGCAAGTGGTTAGTGCCAAGACAACCACGGCATCTACCGAAGCGTATTCTATCATGGACATCATCAGACAGACTTTGAACAGTTTATATTATCGTGAAACCTCTGAAACGAATGTGGACACGGGGGATAAGTTCACGATTGTTGGCAGATTTCGCCGTGTAATTGGCGGCGGCGATACTATGCCGGAAGAATAAAATAAAGGAGAAAATGCTATATGGCGAATGCTGTTTCAACAGCCGGAATGATAGTGAAGTATTGCGCCGAAGCAACGGCGGGTACTCGCCCGACCACGGGCTATACTACCATCCCCGGTGTTAAGGCTATTCCCGAACTTTGGAATGACCCGAATATGCTCCAAAGCACTCCG
>JAEIGA010008095.1_pt1 | contig 15936 bp, 18 predicted proteins | sample 9270691 | NCBI WGS metagenome assembly JAEIGA01 (sample SAMN17057246, study PRJNA624740) | gut metagenome | biome: biome; isolation source: fecal sample | host: Bos grunniens | place: China: Xizang | collected 2019
TATAATTTATTTTACTCCATCCATTACTTTCTGATATTACATCCAGTTTTGTCCCTTTATTAATAGTCGTTAATATTCTATAACTAGTTCCTGGACCACTTCTCATATTTAACCCATTTGTATTTACTTGTTTTTGAATATAAGATGATGATCTATTTAAACTAAAATATTCTTCACTTTCACTTAAAGTTATATAATTAGATGAAACCCATCCTTCTTTATCTTCCTTAGTTTTAATCTTGCTCCAACCATCATTTGTATCAAGAATTAATACCTTATCATCTTTTTTTAGTGAAAATAAAATTTTATCATTATATCCTGTTCCACTTCTTGCATTTAAAGTTTCTGCCGTTACTACTCCTACTAACTCTACTTCATTTGCATGAGAAATAGAAAATGGTACCATCGCTAACGCTGTTAAAGCTATTTCTTTTCTCAATTGTTTACCTCTTTTCTTAATTCTGAATTACTATTTAGTATAATTATAATACATTTTAATAGTAAGGTAAACATTACCAACAAGTTTAATTTTATTACTTAAAATAGTTATAATTTATATTTTCTGCACAAATTATACTATATGGTACTTTATTAAATCCAGTTTCCTGTTTATATACAGAAATTAAATTTCTATTACTTAAAATATAAATTTCATGTTGTGGGTATATAATCGGATATTCTAGATATGATATAAAATATTCTAAATCTTTACCCGTACATCTTTTCCAGTAGCCTTCCCATTTTGTATTAGTTATATATTTATGAGTATCTAGTGTTTTGCCATTTTTTATAAAATATTTAATAGGGTCTGGTATATCTTTTGAATTCTCTTTAAACTCTAAGTCTAATCTACAAAACTCTATTGCATAAGGAGTTAATAAACTACTTATTTCACTCATTTTTTCTTTAAGGTAATCTAACCTACTACTTTTTTTACCAGACAATCTTTTTTTATATTCTCTAGCATATATTTCAAACATACGATAGTCACCTTCTTTTATATTCATAACTAAACATATCCTCCTAAGAAATAATTCTACTATAATAATTCAATCTACGGATGTATTTACCTTTTTACAAAATAAAAATACCGCAGTATTTACAAATAAAGCAGTATTTTTATTTTGTTATAATCTATATATTTATATTATTAGAAATATATGAAGGAATATCATTTGGTTGCAAATTTAAAATTATTGCAAATTCTTCATTAATCAACCTTTCAGCAATTTTCATAATATCATCATCAGATTGTCTAGGTTTTCTTCCCATAGATTTCATATGTATTTTATTATCGTATATACTTCTTATTAGTTTTACTAAATCCTCACATTTACCACTCTTAAGAATAGATTTAAATTCTTGATTTCTTATCTTTTCATCTTCAAACCATAAGGTTTCACTAGTTGGCATACTATTAATTATAGATATAACATCATCTTTTGAAATTATTTTTCTCATAGATATTTTTTTATTATCTATAGGTGTTTTTATTATACTATCTTCTCCATATACAGGATGTAAAACATAATATTCCTTTTTTATATTACTTGAAATAGTTTCAGTTGTTATATCCATAACCTTACATACTCCAGTTAATCCATACATAATATAATCATTGATCTTAAACATTAAAATTTCACCATCCTTAAAATATAAACTCCATAAAAAAATAGTTTTGACAACTGGAATTACGTTATCAAAACTACACGTTGTAATATAATCTTATCATATTTTATTTATTTTACGTAAGCGTAAAAATTTAATTTATTGAATATTCTGTTATGTATTTATTTTTTAAGTTATATTATCTTTATTATTTTATGTAAAATATTAATTTTGTATACCATTCTAAATAATAAAATGTGCAGAATACCTCTGCACATTTTTATTATTTAACTATCTTTTTATTATACACACCTTCAAGTCCTACATCTTTAACTCTTTTTCTTATAGATTCTATATTAGTTGTATAGAATCCTAGCTCCTTCATTCTATTAAAATATATGCTTCCTGCAAATGTAAATCTCTTTTTATCTCCATCTTCTTTATATGTCTCTTGATTTGAATATGCAAGAAAATCTCCAATTAATAAACTAGTTGGTAGTTGTAACAAATACATTCCATCACAATATCTAGCTGCATTATGACCTGCTAAACTTCCAGTACAAATAGCTTCAGTATGACCTACAAAAAATCCACCTTTTTCTCCCGCTACAAATAAATTTTTCATACCCTTTGCTCTCATATAATTATCTCTCGGTGCTACTGACATATATCTAATAGAATTACCTTTACCACCTGAGTATGGATCTACTATTAGTGCGCTTTCAAAACCAGGAACCATTCTAAGCTTTTCTAAATTAAAAAAAGGAGACATTAATTTTGCATGACCTGTATCAATTAAAATTATATTTTCAGAGAATTCTGGTAATGCATATTGCTGACATACTTTTATATCTAATTTTCCTTTATTTCTTAAATGCTCTGGAAGTGGAATTACTGCATATCCTTTTTCATTTAATTCTTTTTGTATTTCTTCACTTAAAGATTCTTTTAATAATTTCATAGAACCACTAAAAGCTCCAAAATCTGCATTACTTCTACGTCCAATCATATCTTCTATTCCACATCTAGATGTTATGCTAACTCTTCCTCCAAAAGATGGGCATCTTAGTACACACATAGCACATCCATTACCATATTTAGTACAATTACCCATAGGACCTGTTGATCCTGTTGTTTCTATAAATGCATCTCCATATATTTTCTCTCCACTTTCTAACTCAACAGACCTTATTATTGGTCCATCAACATCTACATCTACAACCCTACTAATTAACCTTACATCTATACCCATACCCTTTATTAAGTCACGAACATTCTTTTCAACTTTTCTCACATCATATATACTTGCATGTTTATGTCCTGGGAAATTCATATCTTTATGAAGTGATAACTTATCAGTTATCTCAAATAATTCACTTCCTCCTAGAGCTATACATTCTTCAGCGGCAGTATAACGACCATTATTTCTCATTATTCCACCAACATTACCAACACCCAATAATAAATCTGTTTTTTCTAATAAGATAACATCGCATCCAGCTTTTTTTGCACCTATAGCAGCTGCACATCCTGACCATCCACCACCAATAACAACAACTGTAGCCATATTATATTCCCCCTATAACATTTAAACTTTACATTATTCTAAAAAAGTCTCTACTATTAACTTGTGTTTTACAAGTTTTTATTTTTTCACCATTCAAGTTAATAGTACATGCACCACAGATGCCCTCTCCACAACATATTAAATTATTATTTGATATAGCTAATGCAATATCTTTACTCACAGTATCTACTATATCTTTTACAGTTTGACTAAATCTATTGCTTGCTCCACTGTAAACAAGAGTAACATTATTTCTTTTTATATAGTCTATAATTAAATTTTTATCCTCTTCTATATCTATAATATGAATATTAACACCTAAATTATTTAATTTTTCTTCAACTTCTTTTAGTTTTATTGAGTTTTTATATAAAAAAACTTCAACCTTATTATTATTATGAATTAATTTTTTAACTACATTAATAGAGTTTACCTGAGAAAGACCATTTAACATTACAACACAGTTAGAGTTATGTGTTTTATTTATTTTATCTATTCCAAATATACCATTGAAATATGGAGCTTTAACTATAATTTCTTCTGACTCTAAAATATATTTTGTTTTTATTCCTACTTTCTTAATAACTACCTCTAGTATATTTTTATCTCTATCTACATCCATTACTGATATAGGAGTATTATAAATTGAGTCTTCTTTATTTTTTGATTTCAGTAATACATACGAACCAACAGCACTTAAATCATTAACTATTTTTTTAGGAATTTTAATTTTTAATATGAATAGTCCATCTGATACTTCATTCTTATCTAAAATAGTACATAAATATTCTTCCCTTTCTTGTACTAAATCATTTTTATTATGGATAACTTCATTATAAACACATACTCCTTGCCATTGGCAATCACATGTTTTCTCACCTCTAATCATGCTACACTTAATACAATCACCAGAATATGCTAGATGACATGGACAATACTTGCTACCACAATCAACGCAAACCTTATTTTTTTTCCCCTTATCCAAATCAGTCACTTCCTTAAAATGAATTTTCAAATATTTGCTATACTATTAATTTATTATATTAACTAATTTTTGTTACTTAAGTATTTAATTTGCTTTATTTAATATTTTTTATAAAAATCTATTATGTATATAGGGTTTTTATATATCAATTTAGAATTATATGAATATAATAAATAAACTTATTTTAAAGTAGGAGATAATAATATGAACAGTAATTTTATATTTTCTAACAATCACTTAATTATATTGCTTATATTTGCTTTATTCTTATACTTTTCTCCAAAATTAACTAAAAATTTACTTCCCTATAGTCATTTAGTTGAAAAATTAATATGTATATTAATAATTTTGGGGCTAGTATTAGAACAATGTTTTTTAATATATACTCATCAATATTCAGTGTTAAATACACTTCCAATTGATATTATTAGGTTTACAGAGTATATATGTATCGCAATTCTATTTTTTAAGCAGTATCAACTTTTTAATATTTATTTTTCATGGAGTTTAGTTTGCTCGATAGGTAGTATAATATTTTTCAAATATATATCGTCTGATTTTCCTAACTTTCTTTATTTTGAGTATCTATTTTCTAACATAATTATTCTTTACACTAATGTTTATCTTGTGCAAGTTAGAAAGTTTAAAATTAATAGAAGTGCTATAAAAGATAATTTAATTTCATGTTTAACTTATTTTTCTTTTATTTTTTTATTAAATAAAATATTAGGAACTAATTATACTTATATCTTCTCTAGTTTTAATATTTTAAGTATATTAATTTTTACAGCTATTACAACTTTACTTTATATTCCATATTACTTTTTTAAAAGCGATAAATCTAGCTTTAACTAAAAAACGGTGGATTAAGGATTTTTAATTTTAAAACCTTTAATCCACCTATTTTACTTATTAATAATTCTAATAATATACCTAAATATTACTAACTATCTAACCTTATTTTTATTCTTACTATTATTTTTTTGTTTATTAGTTTTTAAATCCTTATTCTTTGATATACTTTGAATTTTTTCTATAACTTTTGGTGTTACTGCTAGAATATTATCTACTAAATTCACATTATCATCTAAACCAATAAGTCTAGTTTGACCATTCTCTACAACTACAAATGCAACTGGTTGTACGGAAATAGCACCTGCACTAGCACCTGCAAAATTTTTATCATGTTTTTCTTGATCTACAATATCATTGCTATTCCTACTATATCCTTTTGAGTACTCACCACCACCAATACCAAATCCAATAGTAATCTTAGAAATAGGAACTAAAACTGTATCTTCAGTTTCTATAGGATCTCCAATTATAGTATTTGTATCTATAGACCCTTTAATAGTTTCAAGCGTTGTCTCCATAAGACTTTGTATATTTGTAGGTTTCATTATTTCCACCATCCTTACTATTTCTATAAATTTTAATAATTCTTATACCTATCTTAAAAAAATCTTCTATTTTAGGACTTATATGTATTCTTATATTTCCTTTTATAAAGTCGTCTGTATAATTAGGTTTAACTGCTAGGTGAATTTTTTTTGTATCTATAATATTTAATATACTTCCATAAATAGCATTTATAAATATATACAAAAACGATGTAAAGTAAATATTCTTATTTCCAAAACTTATATAGCTATATAATTCTTTAACTTTACTTCTCCTTATAATACCTATAATATATAGTATGTCCTGTTTAAGTATTTTTAATTTCTTATTACTATTCTCCTTTTGTTTATTTTTTTTAGAATTTTGTTTTTTATTATTTTTAGGTGGATAAAGTTGTACTTTTATATTAATTATATTAAATAGATATTTCCAATTTAATATAATTAACGGTTTATTATTTTCTATATCTAATATGAATATAATATTTATTCTTGATTTATAAATAATAAATAAAATTACAATAATTGTTATAAAAAAAAATAATTCATTATACTTCATATTACTATTATTTTCTAAAAATTAATTATATATACTTATTAATAAAAAAAGTGATAAAAAAATGCTTAGATTTAATCTAAACATTTTTTTTATCACTTTCTTTTATAATGCTATTATCATAATTTTCAATTGGAGGTAGTTCTTCCAATCTCTCTATATTAAGTAATTTTAAAAACTCATCTGTTGTCTTATATATTATAGGCTTACCTATTTTATTTAATCTTCCAGCTTCTCTGACAAGATCATTCTCTAAAAGTGTTTGAATCACTTTATCGCACTTAACACCTCTTATATCTTCTATTTCAACTTTAGTTATCGGTTGTTTATAAGCTATAATAGTTAAAGTTTCTAATGTAGCTTGACTTAAAGTTTTTTTTCTTTTAGGTTCAAGTACTTTCTTTATATAATCTGCATATTTTTTATTTGTACACATTTGGTATTTATTTTCTAATTTTATAATCTGAATACCTCTATTGTTTTCACTATATTCTTCCTTTAATAAGGTTAACATAATTTCAATTTCCCTTGGAGAAAGTTCTTCATTTATAATTGAATTTAATTCTTTTATACTAATTGGCTCTCCATATGCAAACATTACTGCTTCTATAATATTTTTTATATCCTCACGTTTCATCTTATCACTCCGTGCTTTTTTTTATTAAAATGTCATCAAATAATATATCTTGTTCTACTATTATTTCTTTAGCTTTGATTAATTCAAGTATAGATAAGAACGTTGCTATTACTTCATCTTTATTACAATTTTCAATTATATTAGAAAACCTTACATCTCCCTTATTTTTTATAATATCTCTTATATATACTATTTTTTCTTCAACTGAAACTATTCTTCCTTTTACAATTTTGTTTAACTTATCATCGTTAGGCTCAACCTCTTCAGTTTTATTTATTTTTAATATGCGTGGAAGAATCATTTTTATAGCTTCTAATGATATATCTTGTAAGTCTATTTTTTCATCTATAATTATTTCTTCTTTTTTTCTATAAAATACTTCACTTAAATCAGTAACATTACTTTTTAAATCTTCTGCTGCTAATTTATATTTTTTATATTCTTCTAGCTTTTCCATAAGCTCAAGTCTTGGATCTTCTTCTTCATCATTATCTTTTTGTTTATATAATAAATATCTTGATTTTATTTGAAGAAGCTTAGATGCCATAGTTATAAATTCACTAGTTATCTCTAAATCCATTTTATCAAGCATTTCTAAATAACTTAAATATTGCTTTGTTATTTCTGTTATAGATATATCCTTTATATCTATCTTTTGCTTTGATATCATATCATAAAGTAAATCTAGTGGTCCATCATAAACTTGTAAATGTATATTATATTTCATTAACTTCCCTCTTAATTTCTAATTACTATAAAAATACTCCTACTATACTTACTATGATATTATATATTGGCCTAAATACTATAGAATAACTTCCTGTAAATATTAGGAGTAGTAATATTAATTGACCATAATTTTCAAATTTATATACAAAGTCACTCCACTTTAATGGTATAAAAGTAGATATAACTCCCCATCCATCAAGTGGTGGTATAGGAAGTAAGTTAAATGCTGCAAATGATATATTAAAAGTAGCAGTTGTCCAAGCTATTGTATATATCGCATACATATGAGAATTTTTTGCTATTATTACTGCTATGATTGCAGTTATTATATTTGCTATGGCACCCGCAAAAGATACCACAAAGTTCCCCCATCTGTAATTTTTAAAATTATTAGCATTAACTGGAACAGGCTTTGCCCATCCTATATGAAGTAGTAATAATGAAACTAATCCAATTGGATCTACATGTTTTGCTGGATTTAAAGTTAATCGTCCATATACCTTTGCTGTATTATCTCCTAGTAAGTATGCTGCAAATGCATGACCGAACTCGTGCACAGATAATGCAATTGCTATTGCAACTAAATTTACTAATAAATCACTAAATAAATTCATACTTCTACTCTCCTATTTTATTTAATATATCTATTATACCATGTATAATCATATAATTAAAATATTAATAGTTACAAAATAAAATAAGGCTACCCAATAGCCTTATTTTATTTTGTAACTATTATAACATTTCATCTAAAACTCTTTGTAACATTTTTAAATAATTTGCTTTATTTATATCTTTATTACTAACTAATTCTACTTTACCTAGTTTTTCTTTTCCTCTGTATACTTCAACTTCACCTAATACAGATCCTTTTTTTATAGGAAGTTTAGTGTCCTCATATACTTTTATCTTTTTAGTAAATTCCTTAGAATCACCCTTTTTTATAAGTACAGTTAAGTCTTCTTTCGCCACTAAACTTATTTTTTCATCTTCTGCTTTTTCTAGAGCTAAAGTAGATATTTTATCATCCCTTGAACATAATTTTACACTTTCATAATTAGCAAATCCATAGTTTAAAAGAGTGGATGCATCATTAAATCGTTGTGGTGATGTTTCAGCACCTAATGTTGCTGCTACTAAATGAGTATCTCCTCTTTTTGCTGAAGCTGATAAACAATATTTAGCTTCTTGTGTAAATCCAGTTTTAACGCCTGTTGCTCCATTGTAGTGTTTAATTAACTTATTAGTATTTGCAATTCCTATAGTAGCTTGTTTTTTACCTACAACAACTGAATCCATCCAAGTAGTTAAATATTTACTAATTTCTTCATGCTTTAATAGCTCTTTTGACATTAATGCTATATCATAAGCAGACGTATAATGATTATCTATAGGTAACCCATTTGTATTTGCAAAATGAGTGTCATTCATATTTAATTCTTTAGCTTTTGCATTCATCATATCTACAAATGATTCCACACTTCCACCAATATATTCTGCCATTGCTACACATGCATCATTTGCTGATGCAACTGCTATACCCTTTAGAAGTGTATCTACTTTTTGAGTTTCTCCTGCTTCCAAGAATATTTGACTTCCCCCCATACTTGATGCTACTTCACTAATTTGTACTTCATCATCAATTTTTATTTTACCACTTTCAAGTGCTTCGCAAATTAGTAACATTGTCATAACTTTTGTTACACTCGCTGGAGGTAATTTTTCATGTGAATTTTTTTCATAAAGTACTTTACCGCTTCCTACATCCATTAATATTGCTGATTTAGAGGATAAATTTATATTACTATTTTCCTTATCTGCAAATGATAAACTAGATGTTGTAATCATAAGTATCATAGCTAATATAATACTAGATAGTTTTTTCATTTATGTCACCTCTTAATTAATATTTAAATTTAGTCTTTCACAGATGTATTTTTTTATTCTATATGTGTATTATACATACCAGTTTCTATTAATCTTTTAGTTTCTAATTTTTTAAAATATCTACTTAATACTCCATTTGATTTTGCATTTTCTATAACGTCAAAAACATATTCATAATCCATACCATAATCTGCAGCTATTTCAAATTTAATTTGTTTTAAAGCAATTTTTGCATTTCTATTATCCAAACTAAAAACCTCCTATTCTTATTTTATGTAATTATTTTTTACTAAAATAAAATAAAAAACCGTTAAATTTAAGAAAATTTTCTTAAATTTAACGGTTTCCATTCTTACTTATAATCATCTTCTACCATATTTGATAAAATTATATTAATATCAGTCATCATATCCATAAAAATTTTTTCATACTTTAAATAGTTAGCAACTTTTTTATTACTTTTTACCTTTCTCTCTATAGAATCTATATTTTTTATTATACTACTATCTATTTTTTCATTTTGAGCTTTACATCTTTGAAGCTCTAATTGTATCATTTTATAATCTCTTAATAATTTTTCACTTTTTTGATCTGATCTTATATCTTTCATAGATTTCTGAAAACTTATATATTCTTGACTACTTTTTATTTCATTAGCTAGTTTTGTAGCACTATCATATACACCCATAAATACCTCCTTAAAACAATGCTATACTCTATATATACTTACTTATTAATATTAAGTTTACTTAGTTGTTAATATTTAATTTTTATAAATAAAAAAGACATAGATTAACTCTATGTCTTTTTTCCTATACTTCCATTATTATTGGAAGTATCATAGGATTTCTCTTAGTCTTTTGATATAAATATTCTTTTAAATATTCTTTTATATTGTTCTTTAAATAAGCCCACTCTTTTATATTCTTTTCTTCACAATCAAGTAGAACTGATTTAATAACATTTTTAGCTCCATCCATTAAATCTTCTGATTCTCTTACATATACAAATCCTCTTGAGATAATATCTGGTCCCGCTAGAACTTTTCCATCTTCTTTAGATATAGTTACAACAACTATCATTAAACCATCTTCTGATAAATGTTTTCTATCTCTTAATACTATATTCCCTACATCTCCAACACCTAGTCCATCAACTAGAACATTTCCAGTTGGTATACGAGTTGTAACATTTGCGCTATTCCTATCTAATTCCAATACGTCCCCTATTTGCATAACAAATGTATTTTCTGAAGGCATTCCTAATTCTTCAGCTAATTCAGCATGTCTTTTTAACATTCTATATTCACCATGAGCTGGCATAAAGTACTTAGGTCTTACTAATCTATGCATTAACTTTAATTCTTCTTGACATGCATGACCTGATACATGTATATCTGCTATATCATTATATACAACATCAGCACCTTTTTCGAATAACAAGTTTATTACTTTTGATATTAATTTTTCATTTCCTGGTATTGGGTGAGCAGAGATTATTACTAAATCTCCTTTTTTTATTTCAACTTTTTTATGCTCAGCTGTAGCCATTCTTGCAAGTGCTGACATAGGCTCTCCCTGTGTTCCTGTAGTTATTATAACTAATTCATTATCTTGATATTTTGATATATCATTTAAATCAATTAGCATATCATCTTCCATTTCTAAATACCCTAATTCTTTAGCAACACCTACTACATTTATCATTGATCTTCCAGACACAGCTACTTTTCTTCCAAATTTAGCTGCCATATCAATTATTTGTTGTAATCTGTGTATATTAGATGCAAATGTAGCAACTATTATTCTACTATCAGTTCCTTTTCTAAATAAATCATCTAATCCTGCTCCTACAGTTCTTTCAGACATACTATATCCTGGTTTACCAACATTAGTACTATCTGCTAACATTAACAGAACACCCTTTTGACTTAATTCACAAATTCTATGCATGTCCATTACATCACCATCAATAGGAGTTAAATCAATCTTAAAATCTCCTGTATGGAATATTATACCTTGATCAGTATGTACAGCTATAGAATATGCATCTGGTATACTATGGTTCATCTTTATAAATTCTACATCCATATTTGCAAGCTTAACAATTTGTCTAGGAGCAATAATATTTAATTTAGCATTGTTTATCTTATGCTCCTTTAACTTAACTTGTATAAGTGCTACACTTAGTCTTGATGCATATACAGGTACATTTAACCTTTTAAGAATATAAGGAAGTGCTCCTATATGGTCCTCGTGCCCATGAGTTATAAATATACCTTTGATTTTATCCTTGTTTCTTATTAAATAAGTTATATCTGGTATAACTATATCTACCCCTAGCATCTCATCTTCTGGAAAACTTAATCCCGCATCAATTACAATTATTTCATCTTTATATTCAATAACAGTCATGTTTTTGCCAACTTCATTAAGTCCACCTAATGCAGCTACTTTAATTTTATTCGCATTCTTTTTGAACAATTGCATCCTCTCCTTCTGTCTATTCAATTTTATTTCAAAAGTCTTTATATTTATTTAACTAATACAAAATCACGAACTCTACCAGTTATTATCATTGTACCATAAATTTGATTATATTTTAAGTAATATTTAAAATACATTTACTCTATAATTTTGACAAACGGATATTATTCTGATATTCTCTGAGTATATTAATACATATTATATATTATATTTAGGAGGATTTATGCGTGGTAGAACTCATTGTACTATAGGAGTACTAACGTCTATACAGGTATCTTTACTATTTAAAATACCTATATCTATTTTTTCAATAGTAATTTCGGCTATATTTTCTTTATTGCCCGACTTAGATGAGTCAAATTCCACAATTTCAAATTTTTTTTTAAAAAGAAATTTATCTAAAAAAATATATAAATTAATAATATCTATAATTAATTTTTTAATATTCTTTATTTCATTAAAAATAAATAATAATTTTATTTTAAGTTCAATTATAACATTTGTTTCTATATACATAATAGAATCAAAACTTACACATAAATTTCTAAGAAAAATATTTTTATCTTTAACTTTTTTACTATTAAGTTTTTGCCTTTATTTGGCTAATTTTAAAATATACATAATAATATTTATACTAGTATTAGCCTTATTCCCATGGTTAAAGCACAGGGGAGTATCACATAGTGTATTTGCTATTATTATTTTATATCTCTTTCTAAAGCAAATAGAGTTACTAACTAATATATGCTATTTGTCATTTTATGGTACTATAGGCTATGCAAGCCATATTTTCTTAGGAGATATTTTTACTAGACAAGGTGTTCCTATTTTTTATCCATTAAATAATAAAAAAATTTCTTTAGGTAATTTGAGGGTGGGAACTTCGATTAGTAATTTAGTAGAAATATTGATAGTTTTAGTTTTAATGTTACTTATAATTTATTCTATAATAAAAATATAAGTCCTATTTAGGACTTATATTTTTATTACATTTATCACATAAACCATAAAACTTGACATCATGATTAGTTATTTTAAATTTATACAATAATTCAATCGCGTTTTCTATGTTATCTAGTAAATCTTCTTTTACTTCTATTATCTTATTACATTTACTACAAATTAAGTGATGATGTTGATGAGTATCTTCATCATTTAAATTTATTTCATATCTTACACATCCATCATCTAAATTAAGTTTCGATATAACATTTATTTCATCTAACAACTGCATTGTTCTATAAACTGTTGCAAGGCCTATTTCTGGACAATCCACTCTTACCAAGTCATATATTTCTTCGCTGCTTAAATGTTCATTTTCATGTTTTAATAAAACTTCTATTATAGCTCTTCTTTGAGGAGTAATTTTAAAACCTGTATCTTTTAATTTTTCTTTTAATATATCCATTATATTAGTATTATTCATTAGTATCACCCTTTTGTTTTTCAATTGATAATCATATTTATTTAAAGTCTACATTATTTCTTTCTTATTGTCAATAACTTAGGATATATACTTATTTAAACTATTATTCAATTGATAAAAATCCTTTTATTTAATTAATATTTTTATATTATTACCCCATTATTACCAATTAAATCAAAAAAACTTGCTTAATTATAAGCAAGTTTTTTGTTTATCTTTATTTTCTATTGTTCATCTTCGTCGAAGTTTAATCCTTCTTCTTCCATTAGAGCATTGTAAACTGCTACAACTGTTTCGTATTCATCATCAGATTCTAAAGGAACTAATATTTCTCCTTCTTCATCTGCATCTATTCTAAATATTAATGCTTCTTCTGCATCTTCATCTTCTATAGGCATTAATATAGCATACTCTTTGCTTTCTGCTTCTAGAGTTAATATTATTTCAAATTGACTTTCTACACCATTCTCATCTATTAAACTGATTATGTTTTCTTGCATTTGTTTCACCTCTAATAATTATATTTGTTGATTATATTATATATCATAAACCTATAAATTTATATATATTTCTAAAAACTTTTTGAATCTAAATATCCTTGTAATATAATTACAGCTGCAAGCATATCAATTACCTTTTTTCTTTTTTGTCTACTTACATCTCCTTCTATTAAAGATCTTTCTGCTGCAACTGTTGATAGCCTTTCATCCCAGAATTCTATGTCTAGTCCAGTCTCTTCTTTTATTAATTCACAAAACTTTATAACCTTTTCACCTTGAGGCCCTAATGTACCATTCATATTCTTAGGTAGTCCAGATACTATTTTATTAACTTGTCTTTCTTTTATTATTAACTTTAATTCCTCTATATCTTTTTTCTTACCTACTCTTCTTATTGTTTTAACACCTTGAGCGGTAATTCCCATTAAATCACTAACTGCAACTCCTATAGTTTTATCTCCTATATCAAGTCCCATAATTCTTCCACTTAACATTGATTATCTCCTTTAATCTCAAAGATTGATGATTCATACACTATTGTATATTATACTTAGGTATGTTTGCAAATAATTTTATCTAAAATATAAATTGGGCTGATTTCTATCAGCCCAATCTTAACTTATTTATCATTAAATATAATTAAATTTATACTCATTATAATTATAGGAATTAATATATATATAGATGCTGTTGATGCTGCAACTATTCCAGAATCATTTACTAGTAATGTAACAACACATCCAACCATAGATGCAATAAATCCTCTAAATATAATCGGATATTTTCTAGCTATTTTTCTAAAGTGCTCTGATGGTCTAAATATTAATACAGCTATTATTGCAATACCTGATAATAATATATTAACCCAAACACTAGTCTGAGCTAGCTTAATATTCATTGCTATCTTTCTTCCAAATGTATTAAATATAGCACTTGGACCTTCTACAATTATCTGATTTACAAATGCACCTAAATGAGATTGGCTACCTGTTATTAAATCAAGTAAAGCAAATACTACAACGATACCTACAGCAGATAAACCTAGTATTAATACTTTCTTAAAATCAAGTTTAACATCAAATATAAGCATTACAAATAGTAAATATGCTATACATTCTGATATTGCACCACCTACATTTGCTCCCATAGATGGATAAGCACTAGTTATAAGTATTAATATTAAAGAAACTACTGTCAACCATTTTGGTATTTTTTTATATTCTAAAAGTACTGCAAATGCAAAAATTGCACTACCTATCGTGACACCTTCATACTCATTACCAATACCATAATACCTTGCACCTATCATTGCATCATAACTCATTATATTATTTTGCATTAAATATGTTCCGAATATAGAATCTACAGCAATTAAAATAATAGTTACTAAAGCAAAGAATCCCATATTCTTTATATCATCTTTAAATGATACTCTTCCTAATATATAAAGTATTAAAGTTGTAATTATTATCGTTGTTCCAACACCAAACTCAGTTCTATAGTTAATTATAGGAGATAATAAAAATGCTAATGGCATTATTATACCTAGTTTAATAAGCTCTTTTAGAACTTTAAATACAGTTTCTTTATAAGGTATTTTATTTCTAGCAAATACTGCTATCATACCTATTACCCATGATGCTGCAATTATAGTTACAAACGTATTTATAATATTAGACCTAGCCTCTGAAATTGATATAATCTTTTCTAATTCATGTGATAAATATTCAATATTATTATCTTTAGATTCTAATTTAAGAGACCTTCCTACCATAAAATCATTTGATAAACCATATTCACTAAGTATATCCACTCCTATATCTAAGTTAGCTATAATTCCATCCCTTCTTGTTGTTGAAGATGATAATATCCCTTTACCTTCTCCTTCTAATTTAATTACTGGAGAAAGTCTTTTTTTATTTTGGTAGTCATCTGCACTTGGGAAAGTGCTTGTTATGTAAATAACATCATCTTTTCCTACCATTTTTAAAACTTCATTTAAATATGTATTTATATTATCATTTATAGCTGATTTCATTTTCTCATATGTATTATCATTTAAATTAGACTTATACATATCTAGTCTGTATGTATCTCCTAATTCAACAAATAAAATATCATTTTCATTATAATATTTCTTTGTTTCACTTAATAA
>JAEIGA010008096.1_pt1 | contig 15936 bp, 12 predicted proteins | sample 9270691 | NCBI WGS metagenome assembly JAEIGA01 (sample SAMN17057246, study PRJNA624740) | gut metagenome | biome: biome; isolation source: fecal sample | host: Bos grunniens | place: China: Xizang | collected 2019
ACAAAAGTAGTACAAGTTGAGTTTTTAACAAAATAAATCACTTTATTTTTCACTTATCTGCAAAACAGACGCTTCAAAGGCTCTGCAAACAGATTATACATTGAAAGAAAAGAAGATGAAAGCCAAGAAATGGCATTTTGCCATTGTTATTTGTTATTTTTTAGTACATTTGCGGAATAGCTGCACGGCCCTTGCAAAGAATTATCCAGACATAAAGAGAGCCAAACAGCCCGCAGACAAGAATAATCAATATTCAGGATTGCTAAATTGAACAATACGCTATGACCGGACAAAAGAACAGTTTTTTCGGAAAGCATACACGAATAATAACTCAAGTGAGCCTTGTAGTGATATGCATTGGCATAATCGTCTTCTTCATGCCAAGAGACAAGTTCACAAGTTACAGTTTCGACTGCAATACCCCCTGGAACCATGAGCAGATTATTGCAGAGTTCGATTTCATTGTTAAAAAGAGCGACAGCCAGATTGCAAAGGAAAGGGACAGCATAAAAGCAGACCACTTGCCGGTTTTCATCTACGACAACAAGGTGCGTGAGGAGAAACTGAGGGAGTTCCGCAACAGATTCAATATCCCGTACTTTCCATACACCTTGAAAGAGTATGAAAAATGCCTGGAAAACCTCTACAAGGACGGCATTGTATCTGATGAAGACGTCCAAAGAATCAGAGCACACAGAAACAGCAATATAAACATCCTGCATAACGGGAAGCAGGTACAGACTAATGCTGAAAGATTCGCAAGCATATCAGAAGCCTACGATATTCTGTTGAAAGCAGATACATTGCCCGAAGAGACTGTATCGGAACTGGGACTGAAAGAGCTGATTGCTCCAAACTATACATGCGACACCGCACAAACGAACTATGGGCTCAGAGAGAAGCTAGCAAGGCACGAAACGCGCATAGGCACAATCCTTAAAGGACAAAGAATTATAAACAAGGGGGATATCGTTGATTCAACGGCATACCGCACGATAGAGACATATCTTCATAAATTGCAGGAGGCGGAAAGCTCCATGGCAAGCGGCAACAAATTCAATATATTCATAGGACAAGTGCTGTTCGTCATAATAGGAATGTTCCTGTTGCTGGCATATATTTATACATATTGCAGCAACATATCGGAGAGCATGAACAAATTCACCTTCACAATTCTCTCTGCAACTGTATTCCCAGTCCTTGTAGGATTGATAATGGAGCACGGAGGCATAAGCGTCTTCGTATTGCCGTTTGCCATTGTCCCAATGATGCTCTGCCTTTTCATAGACCAGAACACTGCCTTTGTGACACATGCGATCACCATAATGATATGCTCAATAATGATGGGGTCACCATATGAGTTCGTAATGCTGCAGCTTTTTGGCGGCATGAGCGCCATACTTAGCCTCAGAGAGCTCTCGTCACGCTCACAGATGTTCCGTTGCGTGCTCATTACGTTCATTACGTATGCCATAGTATATATGTGCTATGAGCTTATTATCGAGGCCGACTTCTCGAAGATGAAATACAACATGTACATATACTTCACTGTAAGCGCAATACTGATGCTTTTTGTATATCCCATGATGTTCCTAGTAGAAAAGACTTTCGGTTTCATATCAAACGTGACACTCATAGAACTTTCAAACCTGAACAGCAAGCTTCTCCAACGCATGTCACAGGAAGCACCCGGAACATTCCAGCATTCAATGCAGGTGGGCAACCTTGCGGCCGAGGCGGCCAGGGCAATCGGAGCAAACAGCCTAGAGGTGCGTACAGGAGCATTCTATCACGACCTTGGAAAGATGGAGAACCCTATCTACTTCACCGAAAACCAGAGCGGAGGAATAAATCCGCACGACTCGCTTGGTCCGTTGGAAAGCACCGCCATAATCAAGAAGCATGTGACAGACGGACTTGCCATTGCCGAACATGAGCATTTGCCAAAGAAGATAAGGGAGTTCATAACAACACACCACGGAGAGTCAAAGACCGGTTACTTCTACGTCAAATACAAGGAAGCGCACCCCAACGAGGAGATTGACGAATCGCTGTTCACATACCCAGGCCCTAAGCCGCATACAAAGGAACAGGCAATACTTATGCTTGCCGATTGCGTCGAGGCGGCATCGCACAGCCTCAAGGAATATACAGCTGAGAAAATCGAGGAGATGGTCAACAACATCGTTGACAGCAAGCTAAATAGCAATGAACTAAGCAACAGCCCTATAACTTTCCAGGATATAAGTACTGTCAAAGAGATATTCAAGAAAAGGCTTGAAGCAATATACCATACAAGAATAAGCTACCCCAGCGAAAACAAGAAACAGGAAGCTTAAGGGAGACAATCCTGAAAATTTGTTAAAACAAAATGGTAAACCTTGCCGATGCGTGATGCATTCATAGGTTTGCCATTTTATTTTGCAGCTGAAAAACTACACAAACAATGACAGGAGTAATTCACTATTTATGGCAACACAAGCTTCTGAACGGAAAAGAGCTTTGCACAACCAACGGAAAAAGAACCGAAATCATAGATTACGGTTCGTGGGACGAGGAGTGCCGGATTGTAAGGAATGCCAAAGTAAGGATTGGCAACGAGATGCTGAGCGGCAATATTCTGCTGGAGTGCAACAATAAAGAGATGAAAGGGGAAAATATGAAAGGGGAAGGAGATAATATAATATTGAAAGTAACTCTGGATGGGAATGATAATGCGGGATACGAACTTGATAGTACAAACAGGCTCTTGCTCAAGTGCGACGACAGCCTCATTGAGGAATACGATGCGATGGAAAAACGGGAACGCCGGCTTTATTGCTACGAAGTAATGACAGAACTTGAAGATGTTGTTCTTCACAGCCTGATGTCGAGGCTTTTGATGGAACGTATCGAAGAAAAAGCCGCAAACATCGAAAAGGTGTTCAAGGCCAGTGACTGCAAATGGGATGACACGCTGTTCAGGACTATAACAAGAAGCTTCGGATTCGGAATACAGGGCAACATCTTTGAGGAGTGGGCAAGCATGCTCGACATGAAGGCACTGGCCAAGCACCGCGACAATGAGATACAGGTAGAAGCCATAATGTTCGGGCAAGCCGGATTGCTGCACGAAGAGAGTATCCCCTACTACTACCGTAGAAATGCAATTTGCAGCACATACTTCAGAAATCTGCAGCGGGAATACCGATTCCTTTCACGCAAGTTCGGCCTCAAAGAGATGGATTACAGAAAGTGGGGAACATCGAATGCCACACCGCATGTGCGGATAGCCAGACTGGCAACACTCTACTTCGGTCAAAAGGCAAGCATGAGCAGCATTGCCGCATGCAACACGACTGCCGAGCTCTACCGGATACTGGAGGCACCGCTACATGGTTATTGGCACAACCATACATGCTTCGGAGGTACGGAGACAAGCGGCAATGGAGTTATGAGACCACGTCATTGCGACATAATAATAATCAATGCGGTTGTTCCGATACTGTTCATATACGGCAAGAGACATAGAGACCTTGCTCTCTGCAGCAAGGCTGAGGACCTCCTGCACTTCATGAGAAGCGAAGAGAACGGCATTGTAAGACGCTGGAAGGAGAAAGGAATGGAGATTGACTGTGCTGCCGATTCACAGGCTCTTCTGCAACTGAACAAGAAGTACTGCTCGGCATGCAACTGCAAGAACTGCCATTTTGCATACCATTACATAAAAAAGAGAATTACAAAATAGAACAGACAACATGATTATATATAAGACAAAGGGATACCATTCGGCATCCCTTTGTCTTATATATGAACCGCAGTATATTACTTCTTGCGGCCGATGATGCTGTATGCGATCGGTGCTGCAACGAACAATGATGATAGTGTACCGAATACTACACCGAGAATCATTGCGAATGAGAAGCTGCGGATACTGTCGCCACCAAGCACGAAGATACAGAGCAATACGATGAGAGTACTCAATGATGTATTGATTGTACGTGCAAGAGTTGTGTTCAATGAGTTGTTGAACAGCTCGTACTTGTCATGCTTAGGATAGAGATATGTAAACTCGCGTACACGGTCGAAGATAACCACCTTGTCATTGATAGAATAACCGATAGCGGTAAGGATTGCACCGATGAATGTCTGGTCAACCTCCAACGACATTGGCAGAACACCGTAGAACAGTGAGTAGCAACCTATGATCATGAGTACGTCAAGAGCCAATGCCGCAATAGAGCCGATGCTGTAAGCAACATTGCGGAAACGCACGAGAATATAGATGAAGATCGCTATAAGTGCAAGAATCACTGAAACAATTGCACCGTCACGGATATCGTCAGCAATGCTTGGGCCGACCTTCTGTGACTGTATGATTGAGCCGCCTTCACGGTTCTCATAGTCGCGGAATGTATCCAATGTAAGGCCTTTGCTCAACAATCCGCCCTCCATGAATGCCTCATAAAGGAATATCTCGATTCTCTCATCGGCAACCTTAGCTGTATCGTTGATCATGTAGTTCGTAGATACACGGATTGTTCTGCCGTCGGTACCCAATGCTATTGCTTGTACATTATCCTCTGTAATCTTTGTCTTCAAAAGTTCACGAACTGTCTCAGGCTCAACCTTCTGCTCGAACTGGACTACGAAGTTACGTCCACCGGTAAAGTCGATGCTTTGGCTGAGACCACGGATAGCGAATGAACCTACCATAACCAAACCAACAACGGCAAAGATGACACCTGCAGTCTTAGAAGACTTGAGGATGTTGTATTTAGGCTCTCTCATGAGGTTCTCGGACAGTTTTGTGGTGAATGTGAGGTTCAGCCACTTGCCCTTGTTCATGAAGTGCTCATAGATTACACGTGTAACGAACACTGCTGTAAAGAACGAGCAGAGAAGACCGATAATCAATGTTGTAGCAAAGCCCTTGATTGGACCTGTACCGAAGTTGAACAGAATGATACCTGTTATGATTGATGTGAAGTTTGAGTCGAAGATAGCTGAGAATGCATTCTTGTAACCGTCTGAAAGCGCGAGACGTACATTCTTGCCTGCACGGAGCTCTTCCTTGGCACGCTCATAGATAAGCACATTGGCATCGACCGCCATACCCAGTGTCAGAACGATACCTGCGATACCGGACATTGTCAGGGCTGCCTGGAACGACGCAAGGATACCCATTGTAAAGAACAGGTTCAGTATAAGAGCAAGGTTTGCAACAGCACCAGGAATGAAACCGTATATCGCGCACATGTATATCATAAGGAGGACAAATGCCACGATGAACGAAATGATACCCTGATTGATTGAAGCCTGACCGAGTGACGGACCTACAACCTCTTCCTGTACAATACGTGAAGGAGCAGCCATCTTACCGGAACGAAGCACATTCGCCAAGTCCTGAGTAGCCTCGATTGTAAAGTTTCCTGAAATCTGAGAACGTCCGTTAGGAATCTCGTTCTGTACAGTAGGCGCACTGTAAACATATCCGTCGAGGACAATAGCAACAGCCTTCTGGACATTCTTTCTGGTCAAAGCAGCCCACTTTCTTGCACCCTCTGCATTCATCTGCATGTCAACGCAAGGACGGTTGTAGCTGTCATACCCTGCAGATGCATCAGCAACGACATCACCCTCAAGCGCAGCATTGCCGTCACGGCCAGAACTGCGGAGAGCATTGAGTTCAAAGTGAGTGCGTGTAGAGTCGTTGTCATGAGCCTCTACGCTCCACTTAAGACGAAGGTCGCGCGGAAGGAGTCTCTTTGCCTCATCGGTAGCAAGCATCGCATTGATAGCTGCAGTATCCTTGTAGTGTGCCAAAGCAACAACGCTCAGTGACGCACCTGAATAGCCGTTCTTGTCCTTGAACTGGTGAACGCTCTTGAGGCTTGCAAGCATATGGTTGATTGAATCGCTTGACAATGTTGCACCAAGGTCAACAAGCGAAGGAAGCACAGTGCTGTTTATCTCCTCTGCTGTATATGTCTCCCAGAACTCAAGATTTGCAGAGCCCTCAAGCAACTTGCGGACACGGTCCGGCTCCTTAACGCCCGGAAGCTCAATCATAATACGGCCTACACCGCCTTCGAGCGCCTGGATGTTAGGCTGTACCACACCGAAACGGTCGATACGTGAACGCAACACATTGAATGAGTTGTCAACAGCGCTCTTGATTTCACCTCTAAGCACGTCTTCTACTTCCTTATCTGTAGAGTTCGGCTTGATCTTATCCTTAAGATTGTGAGTTGCGAAGATGGAAGCTAGGCCACGGCCAGTAGTATCGGCTTCGGCAAAAGCCTTTACAAACTCCGAAACCACATCACCGCCTGTCATTGAAGCCGCACGGGCACTCTCAATAGCAGAGTTGAATGCATAGTCGTTCTTGTTGCCCGACAAAGACTTGATGATATCGGGTACAGAAACCTCCATAATCACATTCATACCGCCCTTGAGATCAAGACCAAGACCGATTTCCAACTCACGGCACTGCTCAAATGTATAAACACCAAGCCAAACCTTCTTATTCTTGATTGAATCGAGGTAGTGCTGGCTGCCCTGAGGACAAGCCTCAGCCTTGTTGGTGTGATAGCTTGTAACCGCGGTGAATGACAAATATATCAGACACACGACAGTAAGCAGCAGTGCAAATAACTTTACGAATCCTTTGTTCTGCATTTTTATTAAATTTTATTACGATTTATTTATTCCTAGCTTAAAATCGCGCAAATATAGCGCTTTTTTCTTAAACAAAGCGACATTTCCCCTATTTTTCTTTATTTTAAAGGTGTAAAAGAGTGGAATTTCGTTTATTCGGCAGCAAAATGGGAACAGATACCTACGGGATACAGGCATCAATGGAGGAGATTCGGGAGATACAGAATAACTATTTCGATGATGCTTCAAAGAGCCGCCTCTTCTCTTCCTCGCTCAATGAAGAATAGCCGCCTTTCTTGATTTTTTCAAGAATCCGGTCGATTTCGGCCTCAGACGCCTTCTTGCGGGCATTATAAATGTGGTCGTCCGAATGCTTTGCCGAAGATGCCGAATAGGTAAACTTGCCTTTCCTGCGTCGCCCGGACCGTTTTTTCGTAAAAAAGGAGACAAAAGAGTCTATCGGCTTGTTTATCAGCGATGTAACATCAACCCCTTTGTTAAGCATGAACGCTATAAGCCAACCGGAGAAGGCTCCGCCCAGATGCGCAAAGTTCCCTCCGGCGTTGTCACCGGACAGCATCAGAAAAGAGACGGCCACCGTGACCCAGGCAAGCGTAGAAAGCTTTACAGTACCGAAAAGAAGGAGATTCACCCGGTAGCCCGGAGCACGCACTGCCGAAGCCACGACAACTGCGAGTACCGAAGCCGATGCGCCGACAAGATATGAACTGTCGGCAAAAGGTGCAAAATAAGGGAAGATATTGTAGGAGAGAACAAAAACAATTCCGCCAACAAAACCGCCCAAAAGATATGTACCTACAAAGTGGCGAAGAGAGAAAAAGTCCAGAAATATACGGCCGAACATATACAACGCCAACATGTTCCATAGGATATGAGCAAGATGCTCATGCAGGAACATGTATGTGAGCAGTGTCCAGGGCTTGGCTGCAAGCCGGACAAAAGATGATGGGAGCTCAATGAGACGTACTACATAAGAGGCCAATTCCGGAACATTGAAAAGTACCGAAAAAACTCCGATGGAAACGACGATTATATATATTGCGGCATTGACATATATGAACCGCATGAGAACACTGGAGTCCTTGAATTTACGGAACATTTGACTAAACATACGGCCCCCCTATCTTGCCATTTTTGCGCCAGTACAGTATGAGCAGGAAACCGAACAGCATGCCTCCAAGATGAGCAAAATGAGCAACACCGTCACGTGTCCCGGTCGTGCCGAGATAAAGTTCAATGATCGCATACCCGATAACAAAATATTTTGCCTTGATTGGAAACGGAAGAGGGAATATGAACATGCGTTCGTTGGGGAACGACATTCCGAAACCCAGCAGGATAGCATATACAGCGCCTGACGCACCCACCGTAGGAACATTGAGCACAAGATTCAAATCCGCCATTCTTGAATCAACGAAATTCATATGCCTCTGTAATGCAGCTGCACCTTCATTCAACACTATAGATATGCTTTCGGGAGACATACCGTCGGCGATGGAGCTATAACGCAGGAAACCGACCGCTTCTTGCAGAAGGCCCGCACCGATACCTGCCACGATATAGAATATGAGAAAACGTTTTGGTCCCCATACATGCTCAAGTACACGCCCGAACATGTAAAGCGCAAACATGTTGAAGAATATATGCGTAAGGCTTGCATGCATGAACATGTATGTCACAAGCTGGAACGGGTAGAACTCGCTTGAAGCGAACAGATGAAGTCCAAGCAGATCATTGAGGTCTATACCCCACCTCTCCGCAGCAAACAAAGCCAGGAACATGACGATATTTATCGCCAGAAGGTTTTTGGTAACTACAGGTATCTTGTCCATAAAACATCATTCTTTACCGGGCCGGCACAAAAGCCAGCAAGCCCATTTCGGGAACAAAGATAATACAAACCGTTGACTTAATCTTTCACGAATTGCCATTAAAGAGTTTTATTTAAATTTCTATAACGGTTTTTACGAAATTTAGGTGCAAGAAAGCAAATGAAACCGTATCTCTGAAGAAAAACCTCGAAAATACACTGGTTGCAGGCAGCACTCCTCTGGGAAGCTAAAGTTTCCTTCGTCGCAAACGACGCTTTTTTCGCGTCGTCGCTGCAAAATGCCAAAGCAAGCTTTGTCTATTTCGCTCGTTTGTTTGTATCTTTGCAAAAGATTATCAAGTAAAGAAACAATAAAACTATTATAACAGATGAGTATTGAAGCAACATTGGCAAAAAGTACTGTAGAAGCAATCAAGAGCCTGTACGGTGCAGAATTCAACGAAGAGAAGATACAGTTACAGAAGACACGCAAGGAGTTTGAGGGCGATTTTACATTAGTCGTCTTTCCATTCCTTCAACTGTCGAAGAAGCGTCCTGAGGAGACAGCTCAGGAGATTGGAGAGTACCTGAAGGCCAACCAGCCTGTAATCTCTTCATTCAACGTCGTGAAAGGCTTCCTTAACATAGCTATCTCACCTTCGTACTGGATTGAGTTGCTCAAGAAAATTGATTCTACCGAGAAATGGGGCACTACAGCCGTAACTGAAGAATCTCCGCTGGTTATGGTAGAGTACTCGTCACCTAACACCAACAAGCCTCTGCACCTTGGACACATAAGGAACAACCTGCTTGGATATGCCCTGTCGAACATCATTGCAGCAAACGGCAACAAGGTTGTAAAGACAAACATTGTCAATGACCGAGGAATACATATATGCAAATCTATGCTTGCATGGCAGAAATGGGGCGAGGGCGAGACTCCTGCAAGCAGCGGCAAGAAGGGCGACCACCTTATCGGTGACTATTATGTGGCATTCGACAAGCACTACAAGGCGGAATTGAATGAATTGATGGAGAAGGGAATGACAAAAGAGGAAGCCGAAGCGGCATCTTCTCTCATGGCCGAAGCACGCGAGATGCTTGTCAAGTGGGAGGCCGGAGACAAGGAGGTACGTGCACTCTGGGAAAAGATGAACAACTGGGTTTACGAAGGATTTGACGAGACATACAAGCGTCTTGGCGTCGATTTCGACAAGATATACTATGAGAGCGACACATACCTTGTTGGCAAGGAGACCGTGCTTGGAGGACTTGAAGAGGGCAAGTTCTATCGCAGAGAAGACGGTTCTGTATGGGCCGATCTCACACAGAACGGGCTCGACGAGAAGCTGTTGCTCAGGAGTGACGGCACATCGGTATATATGACACAGGATATCGGTACAGCACAGCTTCGCTTCCGCGACTATCCGATAGACAAGATGGTTTATGTTGTAGGAAATGAGCAGAACTACCATTTCCAGGTATTGTCACTGCTTCTCGACAGGTTGGGCTTCTCATGGGGCAAAGGACTGGTACACTTCTCATACGGTATGGTTGAACTGCCCGAAGGAAAGATGAAGAGCCGAGAGGGAACTGTCGTGGATGCCGATGACCTCATGGACGAGATGATAAATACAGCACGCGAGACATCGGAGGAACTGGGCGGCAAGCTCAATGACCTTACTTCGGAGGAGAAAGCCGAGATAAACCGCATTATAGGTCTTGGTGCGCTCAAGTACTTCATGCTCAAAGTTGATGCACGCAAGAACATGCTCTTCAACCCGAAAGAGTCTATCGACTTCAACGGAAATACCGGACCGTTCATCCAATACACATATGCCCGTACACGCTCTATCGAGCGCAAGGCTTCCGAGGCTGGCGTGAACGTAGAAAATACAAATATCCCCGAAAGAATCAGCGAAAAGGAGTGTTCTATCATACGCTTCATGAACGAGTTCCCGGCAGTGGTGAAGCAGGCAGGAACAGACTACTCGCCATCTGGCATCGCTAACTATGCCTATGAACTTGCAAAGGAGTACAACCAGTTCTACCACGACTTCAGCATTTTGCGCGAAGAGAACGAGGAGGCGAAAGCATTCCGCGTATTGCTGACACGCAATGTTGGAAAGATTATCAAGACAGCTATGAACCTTTTGGGCATAGAGGTGCCGGAGAGAATGTAATCGGGCACGGCAAGCAATACATATAATAACCGTCTATGGGCAAGAAGCGATTCTATGTTGTGTGGAACGGTCTCGAACCGGGCATTTACACTACTTGGGATGAGTGCCAGGCACAGATCAAAGGTGTTAAGCAAGCACTCTACAAGGCTTTTGACACACTGGAGGAGGCCGAAAGGGCCTACAGTTCCACACCGCAGCAGTACATTGGCAATTCTGCAAAAGAGAAGAGCAACAGGAAGCCCGACAGATTACCGGCCGAAGTAATGCCAAATGCCCTTGCCGTAGATGCCGCATGCAGCGGCAATCCGGGAAAGATGGAGTACAGAGGAGTATTTGTCGGTACCGGAGAAGAGGTTTTCCACTTCGGGCCAATATATGGAACCAACAATATAGGTGAGTTCCTTGCAATTGTACACGGTCTGGCCCTGCTGAAACAGAAAGGTATAGAGCTTCCGATATATTCCGACAGCCGTAACGCTCTTCTTTGGGTGAAACAGAAACAGTGCAAGACAAAGCTTCCGCGCAACAGCAAGAGCGAAGAACTGTTCGGTTATATCGAAAGGGCGGAAAAATGGCTCAAAGAGAACACCTACACGACAACCCTCCTCAAATGGGAGACAGACAGATGGGGTGAGATACCTGCCGACTTCGGCAGGAAGTAAATGTAAATCGGAAAGACAAATGTCTTTCCGATTTACATTTACTTATCACCTTTATATTCACGATAAGGAGTATCCAAATCCAAATGATAGAAATTATGTTGCCTTTGATGCTCTACAGGAGGAAGCTTCATATAATCCCCGTACATCTGAGTCAGCAAAGTATCATAATCCTCCACACCCAACAATTCACGTCCTTCGAATGTGTATGGGCTTGGAGTACCGTAAACCTCTCTGTCAACAATGCTCTTGAGGCCATCGTCAAAACAAAGAACCTTCTTGCATTTATAGAAATCATATTTTGTCAATAGCCGGCGGATTCTCTTCTGCAATCCTTCGACAGTATATAGTTTCCTGCAAAGAAGAGGTATCCATGAACTTGGCCCATGACCATGCCTGTATGGGTCGCGGTATGTAAAATAGAGCAGTTTGCAAAGATGCTTGTACTTGAAATAGTGCCAACGCTGTGCCCATTTCCCGTCCGGCATGCCGTCAAGAGGAAAGACATCTATATATGCTCCGCCTAAATACCTCAAGTGAGCATGTTCGATTATAGTTGTATGAGAATCCTGTATCTTTGCAAAAGGCTGCGGATAATTCTTGTCATTCTCTGCACAAATGAGTTCATAGCGTTCCGGGAGCCACTCCTTGCTATGCGCTATAAGCTTGTCATAATCACTATGGGGCATACATATATCGGCATCGTCATCCCAAGGTATAAAACCCTTATGACGCACAGCCCCCAACATGGTGCCGGCTATAAGATAATAACGCAGATTATACTTGCGGCAAGTCTCGTCAATAGCCGAAAGTATATCAAGCATCTTGGAATGCAATGCCTTCAAATCATACAATGGTCTTGTCCTGTTTTCTGCCATATAACCGCTTTATCAAAGATACTTTACTATATTTTCCTCGGCGTATCTCAAGTCTTGTTCATCATCAATCTCATACCATTTGGCAACACTTGAGTTAAGCACATATACAGGTATCTTGATCTGCGACATCTCAAGAAGCATATACTCATAGCCGAGCTTAGGTTTCTCGTCAACGACACGGGCATATTCATCACACATCTCACGATAGAACAACGAGGATATCCGATGTATTCCTACAAGCTCACCTTGCGCACTCAACGCATTCTTATCAGTAGAGCATGCAACAAGCACACCTGCATCGTCATGCATTACATAATACTGATCCTGGAACTTCATTACAGGTGTTATCAGCATTATATTCTCATGAACATCAGAAAGCATCTCCTTGACGGCATCGGCATTGAACACGATATCCGACTCCAGAAGAAGAAAATCACTATCACCTATTGCTTCACGGCAATTGTACAGTGTGTACATACTGTTTGTCTCGGCATATCGCGGGGAATACACACATTCTATCTGGGGATACTCGCAACACAAGGCCTCATAGCACTCTTTCTTGTATCCGGTTCCTATTACTATGCGCTCTATTCCGCATGAAAGCAGAGTTTCTATGGAACGCCTTATCATTGAGATTCCGCCTACCTCTATGAAGCCCTTGGGTTGTGTCTCGGTCATCTTGCCGAAACGGGTGCCGAGACCGGCTGCCATTATTACTGCAGTCTTAATCATTTCTTGAAGTTTTTATGCCATACAAATCAAGAGCCTCTTCCAATACTACAAAGAAATTCTCTATATCCTTCGGGAATATCTTGCCCAACGAACATAACCTGAAAGTATTCGTAGTGCTTATCTTGCCCGGATAAATTGTAAAGCCTCTTTCATAACAGTAGTCGTGTACCTTCTCGAAATCCCAGTTCGGGTCATCGGGATACTTTACAGAGACTACCAGACCCGATTCGATATTACGGTCAATGGCTGTTTCAAGGCCAAGCCTGTCAAGGCCGTCATGAATCGCTTCATAAACAGCTCTATGACGAGCAAACTTAGCGTTTTCACCCTCTTCGAAATACTCCTTCAACGCCTGTATTGTTGCATATATTGTCTGCACAGGAGGAGTAAAATGCATCTCGCCGGTCTTTTCAAAATACTCATACTGCAAATACAGATTGCAATAATATGAACGTGTAGGGTAATTCTTTGAAGCCTTTATAATATCGGTCTTTCCGATAATGAAAGATAGGCCAGACATTGCCATAAGTCCTTTCTGAGCCGAGGCCATACAGAAATCGACATTGTCGTCAACTACGTTCAACGGTATCATTCCGAGAGTCGATGTCGTATCGCTGACAAAGATTGCCCCATGCTCATGTGCCATCGCACCGATTTCCCTTATAGGATTCAAGATACCAGTACCAGTCTCGTGATGACAGCAATAGACAACAGCAACATCGGGATTAGCATCAAGAGCAGCCTTTACAGCATCAAGGTCGGGACGTTCATACACACTGAACTGAAGATTTATATGCGGAAGACGGTACATCTCGCAAACCTCCACGGCACGTGAATTATACGCTCCGTTATTTACAACAAGAATCTTCTTGCCTTCGGGCAATAAAGAATTGATACAGACATCGATATTTATTGTTCCGGAACCGCAGAACAAGACCGATGTATATTCGCTCTCAGGGGCATGCACCAGCTTAAGAAGATCGGAGCGAAGATTTTTCATAAGCCCCGCAAACTCCTTCTCACGAGGACATATATCCGGCACGACCTGAGCCAGCTTTACAGTATCGGTCGTCGTAGCCGGACCCGGATTCAAAAGAACATTTCTCTTTATATTCATAATCTATTGTTTTTCAAGAAATTTCATCAAGGCCTCTTTATTCTGCACCGGGGTAGTAGTCGGTCTTCCAAGATCTTTTCTATTTCCTTTCCTCACCTTTATTTCGAGCAGAACCGGCCCCCCACCTCCCTTAATGGTAGAGAGAGCATCTTCAAGAGTTCTCCGGTCATCGACGCTCAATACATTCTTATAGCCTACAGCCTTAGCTATCAACGGGAAATCTATCTTCAATCCAACTGTGGGCTGCCCGCCTACGGAGTCGTGCGCTCCATTATTGAATATTACATGCACATAATTATCAGGTGTCTTGCCCGATACTATAGCCATTGAACCCATATGCATAATACTTGCTCCGTCCCCGTCGAAACACCAGATCTTGCGTTCCGGTTTCATCAAGGCAATGCCTAATGCTATCTGCGATGCATGCCCCATAGCACCGACTGTAAGGAAATCGCGCTCGTGCCCTTCACCTGCACCTTCGCGATACTCAAACAGTTCTCGGCTTATCATTCCTGTAGTGCCTACAGCAACGTCGCAAGAACCCATTGATGATGCAACCAGACCTATAGCCTCTTCACGCGTCATTGCAAAATCGTTCTTTTCGACATTCTGCAAAACATGTGTGTCAAAAGTATCCTTCTCTATAACCAATGCATAAACCTCGTTTGTCTCATTCATCACCTCAACAGCTTTCTCTATCTGTTTTGCTGCCTTGTCCTCTTCCTTGCTCAAGACATCAAAATTAATGCCTAATGTATTCAAAAGGCCCGTAGTTATCTTGCCTTGCTTTACATGTTGAGGCTCATCGTGCACTCCAGGACGACCTCTCCAGCCTATAAGCAAGAGAACCGGGATATTATATACCTCCTTGTCGGTCAAGGATGCTAGAGGGTTTATCGCATTACCCTCTCCGGAGTTCTGCATATATACGCAACCTATACGGCCTGTTGCAAGGTGATAGCCGGCAGCAAGGCCTACGGCACCGCCTTCATTCGCTGCAATTATATTGTGACTTGAATCGATATTATCCGATATGTATGCACATATATTCTTAAGCAAACTATCCGGTACACCTGCAAAGAAGTCTATGCCAAGTGAACCCAGTTTATCAACGAAAAACTTTGGACTAATCATAACCGTTTTCTATTTCTTCGTTCCGGGTATAAGATTCAGAATCTGCTTTATAGGCATACAGTATCTTTCAGCAGCCTCAAGGCTCCTGCTGTTGGCAAGAATTGTCTCAGCACATTTCACCATTGCAGGATATGCAGAACGTAGCATGTGGTTTGCATATATCACTATGTTTATACCCCATTCTGCCAGTTCCTCTTCTGTAAACTGGTTATACGTGGTAGGCACTGCCACAATAGGAGTGTGCAGATCCTTCTCTCTGAAGCGCAAACAGAACTCTTTTACATCATCTCCGCTCTTGTCCTTTGAATGTATCATTATTCCGTCAGCACCAGCATCAACATAGGCATGACAGCGTTCAAGTGCATCTTCTACCGGTTTCCCCGCAATAAGCGACTCGCAACGCGATATTATCATGAAATCACGGGTTATCTGAGCCTCTTTGCCCGCCTTTATCTTTGTACAGAAACCCTCTATTGTGTCCTGCGTCTGCACCGCATCCGTACCGAAAAGGGAGTTCTGCTTAAGACCTACCTTATCTTCTATTATCACAGCCGAAATACCCAATCTCTCAAGCGTACGTACAGTAAAGCCAAAATGCTCAACTTTGCCGCCTGTATCGCCATCGAAGATAATTGGCTTGGTTGTTACCTCAAGGGTATCATTCAGGTCGTGCAAACGCGTTGTAAGGTCAACGGCTTCAATGTCAGGCTTGCCTTTGCTTGTAGAATCGGTCAACGACGAAGACCACATTCCGTCAAACTCC
>JAEIGA010008097.1_pt1 | contig 15935 bp, 13 predicted proteins | sample 9270691 | NCBI WGS metagenome assembly JAEIGA01 (sample SAMN17057246, study PRJNA624740) | gut metagenome | biome: biome; isolation source: fecal sample | host: Bos grunniens | place: China: Xizang | collected 2019
ATATCAACAATGATCTTAACCACTGCTGAAAGGGTTATTAGACCGGCACACAAAGCACCGGCCAAAGCCCAAAATTCTGATGGATCCAACATTCCATCTCCATTAAGTATAGGCATTGCTAATTTTCACTCCCATTTTGAATTTATACAATGGATTGACTGAATACAGCCAACATCCAATTGATTCTAACAGCACCAGAGTAATCCCTATCAAATACTGCCCACCAGCCATTACCATTAAGATAGCTTCCGCCTTCAACATGAACCGGATGATCAGCAGCATCACCATTAGACACAAAGAACATTGAATTCTGAAAATTAGCGCCCCAATTGTTACAAACGTCCTGAGCTATAACCTGAACTGAACTCTGATTACTAACCTCAAAGACATTAGTATTAGCATAAATTTTTATTCCAGGGAGTTGTCCTGTTCGAACATCATTGTTTATTATCTTATTAGTGTGATCTCTAGCAACTCGGTCATTTGCTGAACCCTTTGCAAGACTATCAAGCTGTGGATCTACAGCATTTTTATACTTTGTCAATTCTTTACTGACACCATCTATGTTATCACTATTGTTTTTTATCCTTGTGGCTAACGGTGTGTTGTTGCTAGCAACTGGACCTGATGTTTTTCCAATAAATTTGTCAATATAATCAGCTTCGGCAGCAGCGGCCATAGCCTGTCTAAGTGCCTCATCCGCCGTTCCAGAACTATCTGTATATGCACTAACTCTAACCCAGTCGCTCCATCCGGTAGTAGAATTTGGATTACTGACTCGTTCATATTCTAAAGCCGGAGTTTCTGTTAGGTCTACAGCTTTCTGAATATAAAGACCGTCATTACCCTCACCGTATCTTATAGTTAATATGGCATAATTATGACCATATTTTCCTTCTGGAAATACACCTTGACTAGACTGGGCGGCTTGAATAAACAGTGCCTTATTTCTAATATTTTCAATATTGTTATTAGAAAAACTCTCAATACTTCCCGTGTATGTCTTAGGACGAGGACCAGCTTCGTAAGAATACCAAGCCCCTTTTACGTACATCTTATTGACGTACTTATTACCATAAATATCATCAGGCATTAGCTAATCCTCCTTATTCGTCAAGTCTCACCAGTGAGTGTGCACCGATGGCTAAGAAATTTACACCATTATCAACAGAATATGTGTCACCCATTGTTACTGTAGTTGAATCATAAATATCAGTAGAGGTGAAAGATTTTGTAGAACCAGATACGAAACTACTATGAGAAATAAAATCAAGACAACCCATTTTTGCTTCATATGAGAACATTTGAGATTTGGATGCTGGAGAAACACCGGATGAATTATAAAAATCAGCAGATTCAATGTTTGTACCTGCAGAATAATGCCAAGCATCAGATGTATCTTTTACTCCGGCAACAAAAAATTGTGAATTCTTCCAAGAAGTTACGTTCTTATCACCAAGCCAAATAATAAACATATTATCATCAACATACTTAGAGAATATATATCTTCTTACACCATTTGCACTATATTTTAATCCAGAAAAAACATAACCATCAACACCACAAAAGTAAAAACATCCTCTCTCATGAGTTGTTGTAGCATATGCTAATGTTATAGGTGTTTCGTCTATAATAAAAAATAAATTATAACCTCTTTCAATACCAACATCACTTGAACTAGATCCATGTGCATATGATTGGAAACGAAGAATAATACCGGGTTTTAACTCAAAATCAACATTTGTTCGATCATCATTGCTCCAAATCATATCATCAGCTGTGGCAGGAGAAATAACAGTACTACCACAAGTAATTGTACACACAATACCGTCCCATAAACCAGTTATATAATCAATGATTCTAGATAAAAATACTTTTTCATTTTCAGAATCAGTTGTTGCTATTACAGTATCAACAGTTGCTTTACCCATAAATTACCTCCTTAGTCCAATTTAATAAGCAAATGCGGACTAACAGAGAAATAAATTCCATCAGCTATAGCAGCGGAGCGTCCCTGAGCGATTGTGCTACAATTTGTCAGGTATTCACTTCTAAACTGCTCTTGTCCAGCATTAATAAATGAAATGTGTGTAATGTACTCTATAAATCCTGGTTCAGATGTATAATTGAAGAGATTTGCTAAAGTATATTCGATGTTTACCTCACCATCAGATAAAGGTGCTTTGAAAAATGTTGCAGATTCAATGCTGGGACCTGCTATTCCTGCTCCAAACCGAGTAGCTACATTATTAAACTGCGCAGTTATAAAACATGCTAAAATATTAGCAGAATCAAATGTAGAAACTCCATAATTTCCAATCCAAATAAATAAATCCAAAAGAGAGCCATCAGAACTACTAGAAGTAGAATGGACCATTTGTCCAATAAATATCTTTCTCTCAATTTCAGTATCTATTGCTACTGCATTTTGTGAAAATGTGACATTCGCAGTAGCGGTAGTAGCACCATTAATGATTACTGAGAAAATATAAATATTAGTGGATGTAGCTTTTACTGCTCCACGTTTCATTTGAAGAACAACGCTAGATGACATTATAAAATTAAATGTTGGAGTATCAATCTCAGCATTATCGAACTGTGCATTAACTGTCGTATCACAACTTATATTGCTATTTATTCCTTTTATACCATTATAAACATCAGTTATAAAGGATTTTTCTGTACTATAATTTTTTATTACTACTTTACTAGCCGTTGCCATTATGTACCTCCTTATGGTTCGTCAAAATATAAGTTATAATTAGCCCTATTGTAAGGAACATATCTGGCTACTATAATACTTCCATCTGCAGGCGGGTCTAAGAAAACAAAAGTAAGAGGATTCTCCTTTGGAATCTGATACTGTTTCTTAACACCATTTACTCGTACGTTAGAAATAGATGCTGCAGAACCTCTAATTGAATATGTTCGTGTAGATCCATCACCATAAAATGTTTCAGCTGCCTCATCAACTCTAGGAAGTATTCCATCCACATATAAATTCTGTGAAGCCTCAATTACTATAGGATACATACAAGAAAATCTATCTTCTTCATAATCAGGATCAAGTAATCTCTGCATTACATCAAACCAAGACAAAAATTCTATAGTTGTCATACCGAGAATTGTAGTCCATTTAGTTACTACAGATTCTACACTTAGATCCTGAAGAATCCATGCAAAATATGGGGATTCATCAGTACCAACAACATAATCGATATTATGATCATAAATAAACCCGGCAGGATAATCACTATTCACTGCAAGTTTTACATATGCCAATACATAATCATCAATGTCGTCCGTATGAACAATATCTTCTTTATGTATAGACTTTATACTATTGTATCTAACCTCTTCTGTTTTATTTACTTCCAGAACAACTGCGAAATCTATAAGTGTTTCCGTAGTGCCGTATGTTACAACTTCCCAATGAGTAGAATCCCATTCCTCAGCCTCAGAAATATCAGCGATACATCTATAAAGTCTATCTGTTTCACCATCTCCAGGATATACACAATAGTCATTTTCTGAGTATGTTGATTCACTATCATAAATATCAGCAAGTCTTATTATATGAGTGCCAGAATTAATAGTCCATGTTCCTTTATACCATGCCTTACCTGGTTCAACATAAAGACTTCTAGGTCCAACACCTTTGGTGACTTTCATCGTGCCAAATTCCCAATTGAGATATACGCCGTCCATGATGACACCATCGAACAACTCAGACATATGAGCCGGGTCATACAGACGATCGTATCTACTACCAGAGAACTCGCCATCAAAAAATCCATATTTTACAGATTCTTCACTCATGTCTCTACCTCTGTCCAATGATTAGCATCCCACGGTTCTGCAACCTCGATATTGGTATTACATACATATAATTTTAATGGATCACCGTGCCATACATAATCGCCTATAGAATATAATAATTGATCACTATAAAGTATCTGCTTATCATGTACGGTTGTTTCTCGTGCTCTACCATTAGGTGAGAAAGGCAGGCTGGCATATCCAAAGTTAATATCAACTTCAGGTAATGAGCCATCATCTTTTGTTGACAACCAAAGTTCGTCATCTACAACAGCTGGATACTTTCCAGAAACATAATCAGATGTGTAAATCTCACCGACGAGCAATGATAGTTTCATTACCTGATCATTCGAAAGAACACCAAGGGAATCTTTTATCTCCCGGAACCAGACATCAAACTGATGCTGGTAATCCTGCTGGTATGAATCAAATTGTTTTTCTAATGATTTAATAATTCCTTCAATCGTTTTATCGGTAGGAACTACGGCCTTAGAATAATGTGCTACCTTATCTGCTGTAATTCCAACCCTAACATCTGCAGATGATGGAGATTTGTCAGGATCATATATGGTTGATTTTATCGTTACATCATTTGGAGAAATATTACCAACAGGAGCCTTTACTTCCAGAACAGCAATTATGTATTCTGTAATTTTACCATCTGATGTATTCTCTAAATCCGGAACTTTCGCCAAATCCAATGTGTTTTCTGGACGACCTGCTCTTATAAGGAATTCATTTGCTCTTTCAATTTTTCTATCAACTCTTAGAATTACGGCGTCTCGTCTATATCCTGTTCCAGGAGGAGTAGGAATATCTAATCTATACTGAGACGAGTTTAAAGTCCAAGTTTTATTATACCACGCTCTTCCAGTGTCAACGAATACTCCAAGTCCGTTAGGAGAAAGCGGAGCAGGTGTAACTTTAAAAGCGTTCTTATAATTCTTGAACACACCGTCTGTTATTACGCCATCAAACAATCCTCCGAAATCTTCAGATGAATATTTTCTATCTAATTCCTGAGCATCATTTTCATTGGCATTAAAAAATCCACTAGTTACTGCCATTTTGAATTCTCCTTACAAATTCGCTAAGAGTATGTTCTTATACTGAGGGTGATCCTCATGAACTACGGTTGTTGTGCCTAAATCAGCGGTTATCGGCGGTAACCAACTAGGATTTATAACAGCCGGTAATACAACATCACCCTCTATATCAATATAAAACATAGGTGTTCCAACAATTGCAGGACCAACAGTCAATGCTTGTTCTTGAGTCTGATAAGACCAGTCTGTAATAACATTAGTGTCTGTAGTCCATGCAATTATGTGTAATTCTCGCTTAGATCTTCCTTCGGCAAATGTCGAATCTGATGTTATCTTCTTAACAAAGGACATCAAATAATAATGCTGAATAAGTGTGTCATGTTCATCTCTTAATTCTGATTCTGCAATTATCTGATACCCATCAAATCTAGTACTTTCAGGAACTTTGAGCAAGAATGTACCTGTTGAAAGTGCCTGTTTTAGTGTAAGATACTTCGTAACTATTGTACTAGATTCAACAGTCTCGAATGTCGGATAAGCCTTGAATTCTCCAGATTCATTATGTGAGATAATATAAGAATTAACTACAACAGAATCTACGAATCCATAAGTATCTTTAACTTCTATTACATCACCTATGCCATAATCTCTTCCATATTTAAAACTAACATTTGTTTCTACTTCACAGTCAAAATTCTTAGTTGGTCTATATCCAGGGACGGTGAGTTCAGATAGTGCTTTGTCTTTAAGAGTTGCTTCATAGATTCCTCTATCCAAAATATAAGTCTTTTCTTTTTGTCCATCTGGATAGTAAGTATATGATGACGGAACATTCGACACATCAACAAATAACTCCCTTCTATCTAATCCTGATGTTGCATTATTCTGAACATCGCCTGGGAGATCATAAGTTTCTTTCTGAACTTCTTGTAATTGTGTCCAATCTTGTGCTGTAAAACACTGATCATCATTCTTACATTTATACCACCATTCTTCATCTGTAACAGCATGATTTGTATTATTATCTTTATAACTTACATACATACAAGTGCTACTACCACTTCCATCCATTACAACAGAACCAGCAGAGTAGGTTGTAGCCGATGAATATCTAGCAATGTCATGATCTATTCTGTATACTTCTATATCGTATGTCGAATAAAATGTTACATATGAACCTGCAGTATATGCTACTGAACGATCCCAATCTGTAATTAAAGCCCAGTTATCTGGATCATTCGGCGGGGTCTTATCATTAGGTCTTGGCATTTGTACATCATGTTGATCATAATCTTGTTTACATGCATATAAGACATGATTGTATTCTCTAACCCAACCAGTATAACACAATTCTGTATTACTGTACTCTTTTATAGCCCACTGTTCACCTTGTCCAACAAAATATGCCATTGTTTTATACGTAGACATATCAAGCGAACTATCACTAGAGAGTAGATTGTCATACTCTGTTGAGAAACATACATAACTGTTCTCTGTCTGTGATGATAGGTGGTTTAAACCTTTATACAATTGAAATACTAAAGGGTGTGCCTCGTCAGTTTCATCATAATAAATCCTAAACGAGATACTAAACATGTCACAAAGTCCCCTAATTAAATCATATAGACTATTTCCTCTATATGCACAGGGTGTCATCATTTGACTAGTAATTCTAGTATCTGTACTTTCAACGAATTTTAACTGTCCGATTAATCTGTTAGCATTTGAAGGATTGATGGCATTCATTTCTAGCAAAAATTGGATACCATTTTGAAGTGGAAACGGCTCATTCTTATGGGCTTCATCCGCCCAAGTAGCATCACCAATACTAGGTATCTTTTCATGAATTGTCATCTTATTAATCTCTGTTACAGAACCATCATCCTTCCAAACGATTCTTCTATCCAAAATAGACTCTAGAGAACGGCCAGATATAACAACACTGTTACCGTCCTCCAAGTCTGTTTTGTATTCTATTTTCTCAACAATCATTAATCGCTGAGTTGTTCCTTCAACTGTTTCGGAACATGCCAAATAGAAATCATTATGGATTTTATCTAGATAAGGTGCGGAAGCAGGCACATAAAGCTCAAAGTCTCCGACATCATCATATCTGTCAGTCCATATAAAAGACATATATGCCTCAACTACCGCAACAGCGTTGAAGCCTGTATCCAAAGCTGTTATTATCATAAATTATACTCCATTATAATAAACTCTATTTTCTGAAGAAATTTCTACACTTGCATCTGTATCAGAAGTGTCGATTCTAATTCTATTACGACCAGGCATAAGGTAAATCCAATCACCGTTAGATGATATGGCTCCAAGGACATTGTATTCCTTACTATCATGTATGAAAGTTAGGTACTTATTCCCCTTTATTGTAGATAGAACTAGAGAATCGCCTATAGAAATTGCGTTAAATGTTGGTAAAAATCCATGTACTATCTTAACAACTTTATCAATCGATATAGTGTTTTGTACACGGGTATCACCATTAGTTATTTGTATTGTAGAATTATTATTGATTGCACTATTAAAAGCTATTGTAAATATTAAACCAGTATCAACATCTCCGGAATAATAAATCTCAGTAAGTTTATAATCCAATATGATGCCCATCAACAATTTATCATCTGAATCATATTTCGGGTCTTTTCTAAATGGGAATGTAAAATGAGGAACTGCATAATCATTATACTCATTGTATTCCTTTTTCATAGAATAGAAATATGGATTAGGACAAATTATTGAAACTTGAGAACCTTCTTGCTTACTAAATATCGCAACATCATTAGATTCTACATAACCATCTATGAATACCTGTCTAGTATCTGTGGTTATGAGTAATTGTACTTTCTTCTTTGGTGGAAAATATCTATAACTCTTATGCCTAAGATCTTCTATAGAATAATCAGAATCATAGTAATACGCCAAAGAAATTACAATATTTCTTGACCCAATTCGGGCAGAATTAAACAAACCACCATCGATTGATGAAATATCAGTAACGTTAACCGTCGCTTGTGTTGGGCCAATGCCATCAATGCCAGCGACGACGAACCCCTCCTTAGAAGGGTCCGCCAGTTCGCAAGTCATTGTTTCATCTCGATAGTTTGTAACTGAAAATGATCTAATCATCTTTAGAAACCTCTCGAAATTCTCAACTGATTCTGGGTCTGTCTATAGATCTCAATCCTAGACAGAGCCTTAGGAGAATAGTTGTTTTGTGTAAAGTTATAAGTATTTTGCCATCTATCTTTCAGGAACGGATTGAGTTCCGAATCAGTATTAATATAATCACCTATTGCGGCATTCTGAGCAGCCAAGAGAGATCCTGTCATAATACCATTTGCCTGATTGACTTCACTCTTAAGTTGGTCAAGGTCAATAGTAGGTGTAAGATCCTTAGGCTGGATTTCAGAGTCTGCCTTGTTTATAGCATCATTACGTTCTTTAAGTTCATCTTGGAGCTTGGATGTGTCTGTGCCAGAAACTGATTTATTTGAAGACTTGTAATTTGCAGTGTATGCTGAAGTATCAACATCTCCAGGTTCATAAGAATTCCACATATCAGACAAATCAGAGAACATGTTTTCCCACGAATCATATACTGGTTTAGTAATATTAGAAATTATCTTACCAGATGCTTTATCGTATTCTATGTCATCGCCTAACAAGTCTGTCAGTGAAATTCCTTCTTTCTGGAATGCTTTTTGTGCATTTTGCATTTTTGTAGTAGCCGCAGCCAATGCGTTCATATCATGAGCTTTTTGCGCAGCATCTGCTTCGGCCATGCCTTCATAATATGCATTAACATACTTACCAGCATCACCATAATATTCTGTCCATAATGAAGAAGTTTTAGTAAGATATGCTACATCTGAATTATAGGCGTTAACTTGATACTCATTCTGTGTTCCTAATAAGAAACCATAATAATCTTCAGTATTACCGCTTTGCATACCAAAGAAATTTGTTGCTAATCCAGATAAAGTTCCAAACAAATCTTGTGAACCACCAGTTAGGGTTTCGCCCAAATTAAAGAAATTAGCAGTTTGAGTAGCTGTAGATTCGTTTGATGCCTCTGCCTGTGAATCATATGCATCAGAAATAGTTATTGAAGCTGCTTCTAATGCTTCAGCTTCCGCTTCGGATGCATCTATTACTTCACCTGTATTCTCGACAACTGTTTCTGTGGTTTCTGTAGATACATCTGAAAAATATCCAAACATATCATTAACAAGAAGCATACCATTCATAACAGCATCAGTCAAACCGTTTAAGAAGCTAACCATATCTTGAACTACAGTATCTAATGTATCACGAGCATCTTTCCATAATTGTTCTTGATCTCTGAAATACTGTGTTAAAGGATTGTCTTCTCCTAATATTGCGGCCCACATGTCGCCCCACATCTTATTTACAGTTGCACCTAAATCTACTATTAAACCAACAATGAATCCTAAAATTTGAGTAAAAATATTCATCAAGAAGAACAGTATAGTAGGTAAAATATCAAAGAAAGCAACATTCAATGCTACAAGAGCAATCATTATTATTGCTTTAAACACATTAACAAGTGTTGTTTGAATTGCTGGAGCATTTTGCATAACCCAAGATGCAACGGAATTTAATATAACTAATATCATATTACCGATACTTGTTACAAGACCACCAATTCCAGTAGCAAATCCTTCAAGGAATCCACCAACAACATTAACATATGCTTTACCAGCAGCTATGAATAATTCTTTAAGTGCCGGTGTGGCATCAATGAGTAATTGTGCAGCATTTTGAATTGCTTCAACAACCATCATTGCATTTTCTACATTTCCAAGATACATAAGAGCATCAAAGAAATTCTTTACCACTTGTTGCATATTAAGCATAGCTTGAGATATCATTAACAACATTCCGCCAATGGCTAAGAAATATGCTGCTAATGCAACAAAAGCTAAAGCTACAATCTCAGTAATTCCTTCTCCACCCAATACTGCTAAAACACCAAGAACCGCAGTTACTAAACCAATAGCAACAGCCATTAATGATAACGTAACCAATACAGAAGGGTCCAATTTAACACCATTAAGCATTGCTAACGCTGCAGAGATTCCAACGATCATTAATGCCATGGATATCAACAATGCAGATGTCATGCCTAATGTTGTGGCGTCAATTTTAAGATTACCAAGTAAAACTATAATGCCAAACATTGCACCGATAGCTATCGCTATAACACTAATAATGGATATCAGATCAGTAAATCCTGCTCCACTCATAGAAATTATAGCTGCAGCAGCACTAAAAGATATAGCAATAATAGACAATGAACCGGCCATTGTTGCAACAACCGCCATTGCTTGAGCAATTCTTGTTTCTGTTATGTTATTTTGTTTAATATATAGCATGATTTCTTCCATAGCTTTAACGGCTATAAGAATCATGCCAAGCATGCTTACTATACCAATAACTATTGAAATAATCTGATTCGTACTAGTAATTAATGATGAAACAGCAACTATAGCAGTGATAGAAAGACCTATAGCTGCAAACATCAATGCTAATGAAGCAAATACTCTTATTAAGCTCTTTGATGCTGTCATTCCTTTTGCATTCTTCTCTATCTCCACTATTGTAGCAGCGAGAATTACAAGTAATGCACCGACAGAAATAACGGCAGGACCCATGTTTTCAAGTCCACTAAGTGCAACTATGGAATCTGCTAACGTCTTCATTATTAGACCGAATATTGCCATTATTCCAGCGATTGCAAACAATGCCGCAGCATTTTTTGTGTCAAGATCTTTAGCGTACATCTGCATGAATGCAGTAATTACACCAAGTGCAGCCATCATAATAGTAACAACTATTGCAGCCTTTATCATCGCATCACTATCTATTGATGCTAATAATATAATAGAAGACGCTATCTTAATAATTGAATCTGCTACGGTACCAATAAGCATTACAACGCCAATAACCTTTAACAAAGACAATACAGCGCTAGCAGCTTGAGAGAATGATCTAAGCAATCCATTAAGGAATCCGACAAGCATTTCTGTCGGACCACCCTTTGTAATTGTTGCAGCAGCTATACTAGTACCGATTCCACTAAGTATTTTTACTAAAATAGTTAAAACCAATATCAAAGCGCCCATCGTAACAATAGCTCTATTCATTCCTTCCGGCATTGTTTCAAACGCCACAGCTAATGCTATAATAGACAACGTCACTTTAAATATTGCACCACCTAAAGAGTCTAACAAATGAACCGTTCCATTTTTCTTCATTGCCTGAGAAAATGTTAAGAATGATTCACCAAGTAATCCAATTGGATTTTTCTCCATTATACTCTTAAGTAGTCCATCAAGAACACCAACAAAAGCAATTACTGCACCAACTATAGTGCCTATTTGCAACGTCGCTTTTATGAATGGATTATCATCTATAAACTTTGCTAATTCAGCAAGTTTTTCTTTTAACCCATCCACAAATGAACTAGCACTTCTAGTTCCGCTTCCAATATCTTGTAATGCTTTTATAAAATTACTAATTTGTTTAGTTATAAAGTCTAAGAATGAAAAATCATTATCACCAGTAACAAATCTACCAATTGCATCTAATCCTTCAGACAACCACTGTACAACAGATGAGATACCTGCTGCTACAAGTTTAATAGCTCCAATTGCTACTGTAAACGGTGATATATTCATATTCTTCAATGCATTATTGAGACTAATTACACCATTCACAGCCATTATAATAGTATTAACAATAAAATTAATTAAAGGATTAGTGTTAATAATATTAATAATATCTTTCTTTATAAGATTAAGTATATTGGGTATAAGATTCAATTTCTCCATAATATCACGGATTTTTGTAATCTTATCCATCAAATTAGCGAGCGAACCAATTAAACTTGTATTGCCATCTTTAAGATTATTAAAGAAATTATTAAGTCCAGGGATTTGACTTATAATCCAAGATATGGTATCTCTTATTGTTATCCAAATAATATCAACGCCTGCAAAGAATCCTCTAAATATTCTTATAAGGTTCTTAATATTATCATTAACAACATCGAGATCCCACAAATTTGATCTCTTAGCTTTATCCTTGTCTAACTGTTTATCATTTACTACTAATGATTCTGTAAATTTTTGTACTTTATCACTGACTTTCTGCATTCCATCCCTTATTCTTTCCCAAGGGAATATATTATCAAAGCCAGCTCGTACTGCACCTACAAATGTACTAAAAATAGCAAGAAGATTATCTACCGTCTTTTTAAAATTATTAGCCGGACTAGTTTTGTTATTAAGACCTATGCCATTCCATACAATATCAACATACTTATTTCTATAATCCGACATTCTGTCTATCAGATCATTTAAAGTTATGCTTATTCTTGTAAAGAACTTTCTGGCCTCTTCGAAGTCGCCAATTATCGTTCTAAATGTTACAGCCCAGCCAGAACCAATTGCTTCTTTTGTTGTTTCAACTAACTGACCAAAGGTTTTTACCTTAACTGCGGCATCATAAGCTTCTTGAGCAATACCTTGTAACAATTTTATTTGTTCTTCAGTATATCCCATTTGCTCAAGTTGTGTATCCGTTAATTCATTAGTAAGGATTGTCATTGCCTCAGTGAATCTTTCACTGGTAAGCCAACCTTCTCTAAGTGTATCTCTAAGGCTGCCGTATTTTTTAATCATGCTGTCTATTGCAACACCATCTTTACGAGCAACCTCCGTAATTACAGATTTAAATCCTTCACCTGCAATATTAGAGATTTCCAATGAACGCCAGTCCATCAATCTAAATGTACCAGCTGCCATTGCCTGTGAAACCTGATACCAAGCTCTTGCCGCCGTTGAGGCATTAGCACCAACCAGTGCCGCCGCATTAGCCAGACCCTTAATAGTATCGACTGAATCGTCAAGACTTGAACCTGCGGCTGTGAACATACCAATATTACGAGTCATTTCCGTAAAATTGTATATTGTCCTATCCGCATAAGTATTTAATTCATCCAATGCAGCCGTTACATCGCCAATATCCTTGCCTTCATCTTTTACATTGGCAAGAATTGTCTGTGTGGCATCCATCTGTGTATTATACTCTGAAAAACCAGAAGTAATGCCACTTCTTAATTCACGTAATCCTCTTAATAAATAGCTATTTATCGTCTGACCAATGCTTAAAAGGATGCCAGTTATTATTGTTCCTGAAATACTAAATGCATTTGCTACTTTAGTTATTCCAGTTTCCATCTGTTCAAAATACTCATTATTAGAGGTTTTTTCTAAGCTTTTATCAAGTTCATTAAGAGAATCTATGGTTTGAGATACGCCTTTTTCGAACTGATTATTGTCAAATGACATTTGAACAACGCGTTCGTCGACCACTGAACTCATTAGCTAAACACCTCCTTCAAGTATTTGTCTATTTCATTGAATACTGGTTCCATAGCAGGTCCTATGTAATTCTGAGCCTGTATCCATCCGCCGCCTTTCGTGGCATGCCCTTGATCTACAACTATCGCTACATTATAACCGTTCTCAATGTCAGTGTTATACCAAATGATAGCTGTCTTATTATCATTTTGAACTATCTCATAATGCCACGAATTAGACATTAATCCGGTTCTAACAGGCGATGCATCTCGTAATGCTTTTACACCCATTTCACCAAAGCGATCTAGGTTAAGCATGCTTACGGTCTTTTGTAATCGTTTTAAATCTTCCAAATTCTTTTCAGAATTCTTTTTCTTATACTTAACCTTGATCGCCATTTTTTACTCCCATTTTGAAGTCTATCCACGAGAATGAAGTTTAGCCCTTCTCTTAGCATTAAGTATTCTGTTCTGAGCATAAATATCACTCTTTGACATTTTGTGTTTATCTGGATTGTTCTTAATATTACAAATTTTAATCAATGTTAGTAAACGTTCAATATGCCATTTTTGACATTCAAATGGTATTTGTAATGCAACCATCCAATAATAAATCAATTCGGAAGTTATTATTTCTCGACTAACTCTTCCATTTTTTTCATCAGAAAATGTAGTAGCCGATTGTGGATCTTTTATGTATTTTAAAATTCTATCCATTTCTTCCTGTGGTATAACCTTAAACACATTTGGATCGACATTTGATGATAATGACATAAATCTTATATAATCCACTAATTCATCATGTGTCTTTTCAACATTGTTATCTATAAATGGTTTATGGTATTTTGCTTCCCATTTAGAAATAGAAATTAAAGAATGCTCAAGAACTACGTCTGTTGCTTTGACATTTATGAACTTATTGTATTCGGAACTATAAGCCTCTGTTTCTGGTATATGTATTTTGAGCATCAGTAATCACCTTCTTTACTCAGAGAGGTGAGAATCCTTGATTTCACTAGTAACTGCAGCCTGAATCTGTTTCTGTTCCTTCTTCTGCTGTTCCAGAGCCTGCTTTACAAGGTCTTCCGGGAAAATTCCATTAATGAACTTGCTTGCCTTTTCAGCATCTGTTACAAGAGATGTAAACAGCTGATTATATGCTTCAGTCTGCATGAATGCTTCTGAAAGTTCTCTACTCTGTATAAATCTTTCACCATCTTCAGACTTCTCACCATAAGCCATAGCTATGATTTCCTTAAAGAACTTCATAAGCTTTACAGCATCCTTAGCCTTAGCAGCATCGTCAAGTGCAGAAGCGACTCCGCCAGGGGTCATTGTTTCAAGTTCAATAAGTTTAGCCTTATTAATGTGGAAATAGAACTTTCTTGTCTTTGTAACACCATTATAATCGGTATATGTGATAGTTTCGTATGTCATTTGTGTTTTCTCCTTTCAAATGAAAAAAGGGGCACCCACACAATATGAGTACCCCTATAAATTTTTTATTAGCCTACACCATCAGTAACATCAGTGTCTGTAGGATTATTGTTGTCACCAGTGGTGAGCGGGTCTTCGCCCTCGTCCGTTACCTAAGTCGTAGCAAGAAGAGATGCAACAGCACTAGGGAGAGGGAGGTACGCATCCGTACCTGTTGTTCCGCTGCCTGCATCCGTTCCATAAAGAGCATCTTTAAGGGCTGCAAGACCTGTTGTTGTGCAATTTGTAGATCTGATTGTAAGAGAAGAAAGGGGCTTCGTTGTCTTCGTAGTACCATTTACTGTGTACTCAAATCCATCAGTCTTTGTTGTTGTGAGAGTCCATGAGAAAGAGATTGCCTCAGGGCTGTCATTGATTGTCTGATAGGATCTCTCAGAAGGAGATGCCTTACAACCATAAAGAATGTGAATATCATAACCATAGTCGTTACCAAGTGTATCATTACCAACAGTTGTAACGAATGACAGACCAAACATCTTTCTTGTCTGCTGACCTACAATAAGGCCATTACCAGCATCAACAGAACCATCACACTCAGCGAACTCATCCGGATATGTGTATGCCTCAATCGTAGCACCCATCTCCTCTGCAGAATACAGTGAGAGGTACTTCTGGTCATCTGCATAAATATCGTTAGCTTCTGCACCGGAAGGCGAGAGCTGAACAGAAGAGAGACCATTCCAAGCATATCCCTTCGGATAAGGATTCGTAGGATCTGTAGCATCATAAGGGTAAAGAACGCCCATCTTTGTACCAGTCTCGTAAAGTCTTTCACCAGTCTGGTCCCATACAAGTTTTGCCATAATATTTCCTCCTAGAAATATAGAATAAATGAATCATGGTACAAGTTATCTACCACATATTCTGTCAGGAATCGACAAGTCGGAAGACAATTAATCTTCTGAACAACATCAAAATCCGGATCATCAGATATGACGATAACCTTGTACGCATGATCAACTTTGTAAACATTATTATTAGAAAAAGTATTATCTAATCGTTCTTTAGAATAGACAATAGCAGGAAAATTCATCCTGACGTTCTCAGGGGGTTGATAGTACACATTTTCTGACCCCAAAATTGTTTCTAAGAGCGTCTGCAGCTCAAGCCTAGTCGCCATGGTACATCCCCCCGAGACTCAGTATTAATCTAGGGTACTGAACTTCTAC
>JAEIGA010008098.1_pt1 | contig 15934 bp, 29 predicted proteins | sample 9270691 | NCBI WGS metagenome assembly JAEIGA01 (sample SAMN17057246, study PRJNA624740) | gut metagenome | biome: biome; isolation source: fecal sample | host: Bos grunniens | place: China: Xizang | collected 2019
AAAAGAGAGCGAGAAAAACATGGCAAAGATAGAGACGGCGGATGATGTTCGGCAATGGGCGAGGGCGATAGTGGCGGCGAACGGCGAGAAGTTCACCGCCCTATCCAAGGGGGAACAGTTCACCATAGCCAAGTTCATAGTGGCTACGGAAGTGAACGAGGGCGATGCTAATGATGCTGATGCTCCAAAGCCTAGGGAGTGGAAAGAGCGGGGCATATCACCTGTAACCACGGCAACCATGACCCGTGCCGATGCCTACCATCATGCGCAATATTCTGCACAGCAAGCCTATGATGAATTCTTAAAATGGGCTGCCGACCATCCAAAAGAAACTTCCGTCATGGACTTTTCCACTGGTGCAAAAAGCCAAGTTGCCGCTTTTGCTTTCTGGTTAAGCGAGATAATATCAATAGACATACCTAATGGTGCTATGTAATGGATTGCAGAATGGAGAATGCCGCCTATTCATTTGTGCGGATAGAATGTCTAGCCTTGCAAGGGGCTTGCCAATCTGTATTGGTTCTTTTGTTTCGGCTAGTGGCCATCCCCTTCATGCCCTTTGTGCTGATGGTGGTGAAGTGGAGTCTGGCGAAGGGGATGATGCCGTGGTGGAAGAGAACCTTGATGATTCCATTCTGGTTCTTTCAGGGCATAGTGTATACTCTGGTTTCACCATTCCATTTCTTCTTTTCTATGCTCTCCGATACTGTTGAGATATGTCGTTTTGAGTGGGAGAACAGATGGAGGATGGGGGTGCCGAAGAGACCAGATGGTCATCCCCTTGATATTCGGCCGCCGGAGGAACTTGCGAGAGATGATTTATACACTACCCTAGGGGTGGTTGCCGATTACAATGAAGAGGCGAGACGATACGGGCAAGGTATTGACATAGATTTATAGACTTTTCCGAGAGTCTTAACCCATGCCGTCTTCCCATAAAGGGAGGGCGGCAAAAATATTTTAAGAAAAACTTATTTACCCCCTTGCAAGCGAAACCAAAGTATGCTATACTATTGGGCATCTTCGGGACACAAGGTGTGTTCAAAAGGCAATTAGAAACAAGAGAGGACAAAAGACAATGCGAACGATGATTCTGATAGAGACCGCCGAGGAGCGGGCAAAGGTTGAGAAGATTTGGGGACAGGTTATGGCTTGCATTAAAGAGGGGGTGAAGTTTCCCGCCGAATGCGACATGATTGAAAATGCCGTAGTGATACATGATGCGGGGAGCACGGATTTGCTGACTTCCAACGGCGGGGCTATTGTGTATGTGCGCGAGGGCGAAGGTGACGATATGCGGTGGCATATCTACAACTTCAACACACTCAAGGATGAGGTAGTCCATGAGTGTGATCTTGCGGGACTGTGCAATTCTGCGAAGGGCAATTTCCCCTTCTTCAACTGACAAACAAGAAAGGACAACTAAATGGCAAAGCACAATCTGCAAGCCCTTGCAATAGGGTTGAAACTGACGAATCTCCAAATTATTGCCCTTCATGAAATAGGGCAGGAGATTATGGACGGCAAGGATGGATATCTCTCGTATGCGGACTCTCTGTCCCGCAATGAAGACAAGTATCTCCGCTATTGGCTAGAGAATGAGGGTATGGAGTTCCCCAAAGAGGAAGGGGGCTCCAATGACTAAAGACACGGCAAAGAAGATTGCTAGGGCGGCAACTACCGCCGATGTCCAGAAGTGGAGTTCTAGCATGGGACGATTCGTGGCGGGGTTGCATCCACTTCTCAATGAAAAGTGTGGGGGTGTGTGCAATCTCTGCCCCTTTCGCAATAACCACAGTCTAGGGGGGTGTATAGGCGAGGATTGCCCTCTCCATGCCGTCCGCCATGCATTGCAGAGGGTGATGCCGAGGACAACGGCGGCGGTTAGGGATATTTGCAAGGCTAGATATGCGGTGCGGTGTGCATAGCATGGACGGCTTCAAGACAACAAACAGAAAAGGAAAAAACAGTAATGGCATACATAAAGAAAGACCGCGGGAGAACGGTATATCTCTCCAAGAAGGGCAACCCCGATGCGGCAAAGTGGGTGACATGGCTTGAAGAGAACTGCCAAGCATCCGCCGGCCCCCGCCCTAACCTCTGCGGCATGAGGCGGATGTATTGGGGGGATAAGGCTCTAATCGTGAAGTGTGGGCTTTATGCCTATCTAATCACTTCCCACGATGACGGCAGACGGCTGCCGTGGGAGTGAGATTGCATCCGTGATTTGTCCTGGGGCTTCTCCTGCCCCCGCCCTCTTCCCTCTCAAAAACCGCAATAAAAGAAGAGGGGGAAGAGGGTGTTTTCCTATGCTAGAAAAAAGTAAAAATATTTTCATTTGCCCCCTTGCAACCTAATCGGAAATATGTTATCATATAGGCGTCTTCGGGAGACAAGGGCTGTTGGGGCTGGCAATCCGCCGCCCCCCCGAATCAAGCGGAGACAAGAGGAGATTAGCAAAATGACGATGTTTAACCTTGAGCCGATGGTTGGCCATAACAAGTCCTTCTATGGCAAGGCGAAGATTTATGACTGTGGGAATGGGTTGTATGCCCTTCTGTCCTATGATACCACGGTTGCGATGGGCAAGATGGACGGGACGATTTATCGCACTTGGGGCGGATACTCCGCAACCACCATGCGGCATATTCAGTCTTTCGCCGCTTTCCTTGGAACGGCGGTTGGCGGCAAGCGGGATTGGGAGGATAACCACCCGCTTTGGACTGTGAATGCCGTGTATGATGCGGAGACGGCGAAAGTGGCATAAACCGAAACGGGGGGGACGGCAAGCCGCCGCCCCCCCCATAACCGCAACCGTAAGCCCCGCCGCCCCTAGTGGACTGCGGGGCTTGTTATATACTGATTACATGAGCAGAACTATGTCTCGATGCATCCTAATTCTCTTTACCCTTTTGGGCCTTCCTCTTCTGGCTATGGAAACGGCGGCGGATAAAGCGGCGGCACTTCTTAAAGCGGTGGAGGGCTTTCACCCCGTCCCCTATTATGACGAAGGGGGACGGCGAACGATAGGATATGGTTTCACTTCCCCTAGACTTCTCCGCAAAGGGCGAATCACCGAGAGGGAAGCATCCGCTGAACTTGTCCGCATCTGCCGCAATCTCTCTTCGCTTATCCGCAATGAACTAGGGCAATGCAATCAGTTGACCATAGCAGAGGAATCGGCGGTTATCTCATTCGTTTATAATGTGGGGTGGTGGAACTTCAAGAATTCAAGAATGTGCCGATTGCTTAAGCAGGGCAAGAGGGGGGAAATTGTAGGGAATGAGTTTACACGATGGATATATGTGGCTAGGAGCGGGACGAAACGGAAAAGCAACGGGTTGATTATACGAAGGTCAAAAGAGCGAAATCGGTTTCTAGGATGATGCTGCACATCCGCAATCCCGCCGGCCGCACCCTTGAAAACATTGGTTATAGTCAATGGTTGCGGCGCGATTTCGTCCCCTAAAAATGCCCCTTCAAAAAAAATGAAAAAATATCATTTACCCCCTTGCACGGCAATCAGAAATATGGTAAACTATGTGTGCTTTCGGGGGACAAGGGGTCTCAACGGCGGAGCGGTTTCCGCCACCCTAGCGAACCGAAAGACGGAGGATTAGATGATGGAAAAGCAGAACGGCAAGACATTCACCCGCGTGGTGTTTCTTATGGCACAGAATCCCGATACGGATAGGTGGGAGGCTCTTGCGGTGTTTCCCGATATCGCATGGGATATTGAAGGGAAGAACTGGATGTCTTATATGCACATTGGTCAGCACGGCCCTTGCGCACCCGCTTTTGTTTTTGAAGATTGCCGCGCCCCTAGCAATAAGTATGACTTTGCGGATGTCAAGCGGCTTAAGGCGGAACTTGAGAACCTTGACGACCCCTATGTGTTGGAGGTGTTGGATACGAAATCTTGGCTTGCGGAGAACTCTGCACGGGCTGCCGTGATTCGTGATAACATCTATCAGATATGCTATAAGAAGGATTCTGAAGCCATGTTGGCGGCGAATGCCGCAACGGCGGCGAAGCGGCGGAGAACCGCATAAGCAAGCCTAACGGAACGGCGGCGGATAGATTCCCCGCCGTTCCACAACCAAAGAAAACGAAAGCGAGAAAAACAATGAAAGCGAAAACCTACAAGAGCGGAGATTGCCGCATTACGAAAATTCGTATGATTCGTGAAGTGAATAACTGTATGTGCCATAACTTCTACTTTGAGATTAAGTGGAGGGTTTATGCGGGGGAACTCGCCTATTATAGGGGGAATTTTGTGGTATGGTTTGATACGGATGATTTGTATGATTTCTACGAAAAGGACACCTTCAGCAAGGCGGATGTTAAAGGATATGCGGAGGAGTTGGCGGGGTGTTTTCTTTCAGATGCCCCATTAAACCCTACTGCGGAAACTATGCGGCCCTTCTTTGCGAAATGCCGTGAAAGCATAGAACACTACAATGGGACAAGGGCGGCTTGAAGAACGAAACAGAGAGAACGGAACGGACGAGCGGTAATCCCCCGCCCGTCCTTTTTTTCTATGGGGGATATTGAAATCTGACGGCAACACATGATATAATCTTCTCCGCTATGTCCTGCCTTAATCCACATGACCCAATAACCATCCGTATATTCACCACGGATGGAGTGTTCCACACCCTCTATGCTAATGAGCATGGAGGAATGAGACGAGATGGGGTGTTGGTGAAGGTTAAGCAACGGCGGAAGAGACATGAAGCCGGGGGATGTGCAACCACTTTGACATCCCCGAATATCTCTGCCGTGTGCAGAACCGACTATTGACAAAAAGTCCGAACCATGTCAACACCCTCGCTCTCATCCCAACCCTAAAGGGATTGGGTTTTCTCGCTCGCTATTTATAAAAAGTTAAACTTTTTTACTTTACCCCCTTGCAAGCGAAACCGAAGTATGCTATACTATTAGGCGTCTTCAAGGGACAAGGGCAATTGCGGGTTGGCACTTCAACCCCCTCTTGAAACCGAAGATGCCATGAAAGGGCTAGACAATGAACAAGAAGGAAATGAATGAAACGATTGTCCGCTATGCGGCGGCGAAAAAGGCGGAGAATGAGGCGAAGGCGGAAAGCAAAGACCTTCGTGAGGATATTCTCACCTACTTTGACGAAAAGGGTATTGACCGATTTGAGGCTATGGGTTGGGTTGCTACCATTACCATTAAGAAGGGAACGAAACTGAACCTTGACAAGGTTCGTGCGGCTTTGGGTGGAGAGATTCCCGCTGATTTCTTTGAGCCGACTGAAACGATACAGTTGAATGTTAAGGCGGACAAGACGGCGGCGGGAACGGGCGGCAAGGCAACCCCGAAGATGGCGGTGGTTGCCGCCTAAAACGGATGGGGGGCGGCGGTTCGCCGCCGTCCCCCATAAACGAAAGCGAGATAAACATGGAGAGAATTAAAGCCTATAAGATGGCGGCGGACATTTACCGCCGCGCCCTTCTCTTGGCGGAGAAGTGGACGGCATTTGACCCCTATGGTGCGCAAGTCTATGATTTGCGGGATTTGATAGATGATGCTTTTGGTTTGAGAGAGAGGATGGGGTTTAACTTGAAAGACAAGGACTGGAACATTCTAGAGAAAGCATCCACCCCCGTGGTGCGCAAGATTAGAGAAGAGGGCAATCCTTATATGACCTTCCGCAACCATGTGAAGGGAATAGAGGGGGCGGTTCGCCGCCTTGTCCGCAATCCCATTTACAAGCGGACAGTAGTAGCCGCAGAGTATATGGACGGCATAAAGCGGACACTTAAGGAATTGCATAACAAGGGGTGTTTCTAATGATAAAGACTGTTGGTGAACTGATAGAGGCATTAAAGGCATATGACCCTAGTCTACCAATAGCGGTTAGGGCGTGTGCCTTTGAAGACTGCCTTGGTGGGGGATATTCATACATCAAACGGTGCAATGATGCCGAAGGGATACCCCTTAAGGTGGAGGTGGAAGACCTTTATTTTAGTGACCCCGCAATCTGCAAGGCGAAGGGGTATGATGCGATAGTGTGCATTAGCAACTACGATTCGCATGATATGGTGATGAGATGATTAGGGGTGGAACGATTGGGGCGGTTGCATCGAATGGAGCATCCCCCCCGCTCTTCGGAAACAACCGAAATTATTTTAATTTACCCCCTTGCAATCCGTCTGCGGATTTGGTATACTATGTGCCGAAGCCCACGAAAGGGCATAAACAAGGACAAAAAAAAGAAAGGGAAGACAATGACAAACGAAACCATAACTCTATCCAACCGCACGGGCTTGGAGATAGATTTTAACCGCATAACCTATGCGGACGGCAACACCGACAAGCCAAGGTGGTTTACCGCCCATATCGCCGGTGGGGTCATCCGTTCCCTCTGCGGCAAGGGTGGCAATGGATGCTTCTCCGTCACAGAGGATGAGTTGGAAGCGACTCTTGCCGTCTGGCTTGCGGCAGAAATGAAAGCTCCCATAGCATCTTTCAAGTGGATATGGGACACTTACACCATGACGGCAACCGCCGCATAAGCCAAGGAGATAGAGATGAGAAAACCCATTGCATTCATGACTTTCAAAGAGTGGATTGCCGACCTTACAAAGAGTATTGCCCCCTATGCGAAAAGCACAAAACCAATTGGGGTTTATTTTGCTAGTGTTGGGTATGATGATGTTGATGTGACCTTTAATCGCAAGATAGCGGGAAGTAGAACCCACTACTTTACTGCATCATCCCTTGCAAAGTTCTACGATGCCTTTGAATGTGTCTTTGATACAGATTATGGCATTAGCCTTTATTTCGATTCATATGACAAGGTTGTGGATGATGATGGCTTTTTCAAGCCCAAGAAACGGAAGTAAAAAGCATGATAAACTCCAACCCTATGATAATGCGGTTCGCAATCGGCGGGACTTATAGACTACGGACAAGCCCCGCATTTCCGCAACTCTTGAGCGGAACTATGACTGTCCGCTCCGAGATACATCCTACCGATATGTGGGGCAACCGCATTCTGCTTGCGGACTTCCGTCTTGTTTATCCAGATGGGCATGAGGAGATTCGGCAAGCCGAGCGGTGTTTTGTCCAAGAGGGATATACACCAGTCAAGGACTCCTATGGCGAGAGGGTGATACCCACCGAGATAGCCACAACCATTCACGGGCAGCATCCCTTCGCAAAAGCCTATGCAAGCGATGGCATGGCGGCAAGGGTAGCATAATAAAATGAAAATATTTTCATAACAGGAGAATTGAGAAATGACAAACGGCATTACCAACTGGATTATCCGCCTTGCCGACCGCATCGCAAGGCGGAAGGTGGAACATATTAGGGAGGTGTATCAAACAGAGGATGACCCCGAAGGGTATCTCCGCATGGAGCGGGAACTTCGAAGAGAGAACATCCTTGAAATCCTCTCTCTTGTGGGACTTATCGCCCTTGGCATCATCGCCGTGAAGGTGTGGTTTGCCTATGAGGGCTTTTCAATAGATTGGTAAACAAAAGGAGTAAACAAAAATGATAACGATAGAGACTAGAACACCACGGGGGACTTATGAACCCGCAACCCATGCTGTGCAGATGCGCGGGACGGACTTTGAGGTGGAGAATGCGATGGAGTGGCATGGCAAGAGGTGGCGGACACTCCGCTATTGTGCGAACCTCGCAGATGCAGAAGCAGAGATTGCAGAGTGGACGAAGGACACATCCCACACATACCGCATAGTGCCGGTGGTTGATGGGGCGGTGAACTGTTCTGATGTGAATAGCCTTGAATGTTAGCATGGGGAAAAAACGAAAAAATATTTCTTATCCCCCTTGCAAGCCGTCTAAAGATATGGTATCATATAGGTGTCTTCGGGGGACAAGGGCAACAAGCGGCTCTCATGGTGAGAGCCCCCTTGCGAACCGAGGGCAGAGGACTGACAATGAAAATTGCAGAAGCAAAAGCAAGGGCAAAGGACCTTGTGGTGATAGATGGAAAGACCATTAAGGGTGGATATCGCCTTTCCGTATATGGGGGAGTGGTAGAAGGTGTCCAAACTCTCGATTTTACGGGAAAGGACGAGGCGGTAGAGTGGCTAATGGGGCAAGCCTATCCCTTTTACTCAAAGATGGGCAAGACAATCCGCCCTAGTCTGTGAAAGGGGAAGGGGAAAATGAAAACCTATATTCTGATTGCCGTTGCCGTGATAGCCTTTTCCCTTTTCGGGAAAGCGGCTTCTACCACATGGGACACTAACCCCCAAAAGCATATTCATGGAATAGGGTGGCGATGCCCCTACCCCCATTGCCATGAAACCCTAGGGGCTTTCCCGAAGGGACTTAAAGCATGGGAATATCGGCATCTTAAGCAGGTGCAGAACCAAGTTATTGCACTTCACATGAGACTTGCCCACGGCAAGGGCAAGCCCGTAGCAAAGAAGTAAATATCAAGAAAGGACATAACAAAATGGAAAAGAAAGAAGCACTCCGCCGTTGGCAGAACCTTGAGCCCGACCAGCCCATCCTGCCGCATTTCACCCCGATAGCCGCAGATGCCAAGGGCTCCACCTTCGGGGCTTGTGGTATCCGCATTTCGGGCAATCCAGAGTTTATAGATGCGGTTCTCTCCCGCATTAAAGACCTTCTCGCCGCCGAAGCGGGTTCTACCCGTCTCACCCTCTCACGGCAGCCCGTCAAGACTGTGGCTATTGGAGATGTGGAGAAGAAGTGGAACAATGCGGACACTAATGCAGAGACTTGCTACATTCAGATAAGGGAACGGACGGCGAAGACCCGCCAGAGGAAAGCGGCACGGGACTCCAAGCCCCTTCCCAATCTTGAATTGCCCATAGACGGCGAAAACCGCCCCTCCAAGCCCTCCGCCGATGCCCCCAAGGCAACCAAGCCCCCGAAGGCGGCGAAGGAGGTAGATGAGGATGACGAGCCTCGCAAGGGTGCATCCTTTGGAACTGACGAATATGGGGCGGTAATCTGGGATGATTGACCCATGAAGAAGACAAGAGAGGCCGATACCCCTTTCCTTTTTCAAGGGATGGAGGAGTCGCAAGGCGGAGATACAAAGCCTCCGCCTATTTCCCCTTGCGAACATGGAAACAGTCATAAGCAGATGCCCCCACTCCGCCATGCGCACATCCCCTTCAACCGTTTCCTTGAAATCTTCTGCGGAATCCGCCCTTTGGCTAATTATTGGCATATGAAACAGGATGCTCCATACCCCCCTAAAAAAAGAAAGTGAAAATAATCCCATACACCCCCTTGCAAGGCGAACGGATGTTTGATATACTATAGGTGCTTTCGGGGGACAAGGGATCCCAAGCGGCTCTCGCGGTTGAGAGTCCCCCTTGCGAACTGAGGGCGGAGGACTAGATGATGACAATTCATGTAACGAACATTGACTGGGATCTGACGGATGAAAGCGGTATGCCACTCCCCCAAAAGGTCATCAGAGAACTGAATCTCCCAAAGGAGAAAGAGATAGAAATTGAAGACGATGGACGCGACCTTGACGAACAGGTTTGTGATTATCTTAGTGCCGAACACGAGTTTTGCATAAACTCCATCTCCTATTCCCTTTGAATCTCCCGAAACCACCCATGAGGAATAAACCATGCAATATGCAAGAGACAACCTAGACCTTGACCCGCATTGGAACTATTGCCCCCATTGCGATGCGGAAGGCCCTTTCAAGCCCGTGGATGGGCTTTGCCCCGAATGTGCCGCAAACCGCACTATCTGTGAGGAATGCGGGGAGACCTTCTTTCGGGATGACCTTCGGGAATGGAACTACATAGACGGGACAAGGGGGCTAGTATGCTCTACTTGCCTAGCGGAACTTGAAAACGAACTGGCGGAAGCCCAAGCAGAGGACTGAACCGTAGCAGACATCCTAAACAACCTAGAATCACAACCAACAGAAACCAAAGTAAAGGAACAAACCAATGAACACTCCTAACTCATACTACCTTGTGACCTTCACGGGAATTCCCGATTGGGAAGAAGGACAGACCACTCAAGTCTGCTCTCGCAAGTATCTCTTTTCGTCCCAGATGAAAGCAAACGCTTTTGTCCGCCGCCGCACCCTTGGCTCTGAATGGTACACCCACCCCGCCCATGAGCAAGGTAGCATGATGCTTCGGCTTAAGTACAATTCCCCCAACCGCTACTGCATAACCCTTTTGACGGTGGATGAGGTGTATGACGAGGCGAATGCTCCAGAGAACACCCCGTGAACATCCCTTTGAACTTGTCTAGTCCAAGTCGCTCTGGGTGGAGCGGCGGGCGGCGAATGTGGAATAGCTTGACCTGCATTCGCCGCCTTTCTATTCGTCACAAGCCCCCTTGCAAGCCTAGCCCCGTCTGTGATATAATTCTCCGCTATGGAAACCAAAGACCTAAATACTATCTCCGCCATGTATCATAAGAACATGGGAAACCAATCCAAGGACTGCTCGGCTACCCCTACGGATTCGCAGAACATTGCAATCTGCGCAACCATTATTGAATTCTTAAAGCCCCAGATTGAAGGGCTAGTGAAATCTATAGCCGCAGAACTTGTCCAATCCGTTGCATTTCATCCTACCAAAACCCCACCTCCACCCGAAGACAACTCCGACCCAGAGCCTTTGGCTACCTCTGTCTGCAAGACTCTTGGCTCGCTAGGACTTCAATCTCTTGAAGACCTTAAAGGCTTTCAATACGATGCCCAAGACCATATCCTTCTCCATGTGAAGGGACGGATGGCGGATAGCGGATGGCTTAAGGGAGACCCAAAATTGGATGCACTTGGCCGCATCATGGCAGACCATAGGTTAGAATTTAATATGTTAAGTTAGAGCATAGACAAAATCTGCACAATGGGCATATTGTGTATACCCCATAAGGAGCGAAACAAAATGTCTAACACCGCAGATTTCTCCGTTGAAGATGAACACTACCTATCCGTCGTTTTAGGTGAGCCTAAAATGACAATGGACGAAGTAGGGGCAGACATTGACGAACATGGACACATCCCAGTCACCCCAGAGACCGCTACACAAGACCCCTTCTCTACCAAAGGAAGCCTAGCCAATGCCCTAGATGAACTAGAAGGGGAGATAGAGGGGACTACCGACACCCCTCAAAGTGGGTTAATAGAACCAGATGCGGACGGCATACCGCCCAATGAGCCCATGATTCAGCAGGACTCCGCCGTTTCCGTCAAGGACTCTTTATCTGATGCCCTCGATGCCATTGTGATGGATGCAAACCCCTCTGACTACACAGAGGAAAAAGATCCAATGCCCAGGGCTAAAGCCCCCAATCTCCCAACTTCCCTAGGCGGAGACGATGACAAGCCCGATGAGAACGGACTTGTCTATTTCACCGTCACTTTCACAGTTGACCCCGCAAAGTACATTTCCACCAATTATCGCCCACTGCCACAGAACGGCAAGCCATTTGCGCAGAAGAAGCCAATCGAGAGAGTCCAAAAGGCAAGCGGGGAAACTGACGAGACAGATGTGGAAATCGTGGACGTGGAGATGGACGAGAAGCCACCCGCCAAGGGGAAGGACATCCCCGCCAAAAGCGGAAAAGAGACCGAAGACTCCGCTCCCGAATCCGTTGCATTCGACTATGCCACCTACATAGATGGCTCGTCCTTTATGTGCTTTGACGAGGCTGCTAGCATAGACTACACCAAAATCGCAATGGACATCACCCCGCGGAGACCCGTGACTAGGGAGAACTGCCAGACCACTTTTGCGCAGTGCCGTGCGCAGAACCCGCTCTTCTGCCGTTTTCACGGCCCTAAACTCCTTGAAACCGACATTAGAACCCAATTGGGGAGGTTTGTGGGAAGAGGATGCTCTGTATCTGTTACAAAGGATAGGAACAGCAACAACCCGATGACCTTCCGTCTTACAATCGGTTGCCCCCCTAGACTGAAAGATCAAGTCATGAACATGGTGCGGCTATACCTTACCCAGCAGCCGGGAATCTCTGCGGAAGACCCCGATATGCAGTCGCTAGGCAATAGGAACGGCAAGGAGGAACTGACCCAGAAGTTTGACATGGACATCCTAGAGGCGGACAATCCGCCGCCTAGAGCCCACAACAATCTGGCAACTGCATCTATATACAGAAGGGATGAAGCCGTGAATGCGGGAAGGGAAATGCCTGTTGTTGGAGAGACCCCAAGGCGGATAGAAAGAGCGGCTAACGGGGAACTCCCAACCTCCGCAACCTCCGCCCTCGCACAAGAGCCTTCACGCGAACCCGCCATTGACCCAAATCGTCCTTTGGGGGAACAGTTAGAGGAAGCCCCTCCTACGGAACAGCCACAGAACCAGTCTGCCGAACCTCAACCCGCTCCACCGCTTCAAGCATCTCATACCCCTCTGCCACCCGGCGTTACTGCCGAAATGCTTGATGCCGCAGAAACTGCTTTAAGCAATTCTCTTGATTGGAATAGCGAAGATATACTAGGAGTCCTTTCTGGAGAGTCTTACGATGGGGAAATGAATCAGCAAAGAAGAGATGATGCACGGATGATACTTGAGAACATTCCCGATGCAGACACCCCTCTGCGAGGCTATCTCCAAGGAATTTTAAACGGGTATGATATCCCCGCACAACTCGCTGCGAACAATGAGCAGTTGGCGGACATGAGAAGAGAAAGGGAGATAGACCCCATTGCGGAAGTGAATCGGCAAGACCTCAATAACTTTCTTGGTTTAGATGGAGAAGAAGAACAACAACAAGCAGAACAACAAGAGTCTAATGACAATCCCACAGAGCAGGATATTAGAGACATAGCAGACCGATTGAACGGATGGGGGGGCATGGGGAGTCAAGAGATTGCCTTGGCTATCAGACGGAGATTAGACGGGCAGACTCCAATCGCACAAGGTGAGGTAGACCAGTTGGCGGCTCAATTCGGGGAGTCTAATTCTGTTGTCAGGGCTTTAAGGAATGTCTTGGCGAATGGGACGGCTCAACACACATCCCAGAACACTTCCGCCCAAGTAGACCCTTCTGCTCCTAGAATCTCCAACATTACGAATGCTCCGCTTCCCACCCAGGACGAACTACACTTCCAACCGCCGGATGCACACATAACGGAAGAAGAACTAGCTCGCATTCGAGCGGAGAATGAAGCCTTCTGGAATGAAGCGGTAAATGATGAAACCCCACAAATGAATGCTCTGACGGGAATTCTTTCTGCCATAAACCGATTCACCGAGACAATAGACAAGACTACTGCTTCTGATGCTTTGGGAATTGATGCCGATAGCATAATGAAATCTCCAGAGGAATTGAAGAGCGGGCGGTTTGACTTCACCGCTTCAAACCCTGGATTTGATCACGGGTGTAACTGCTGGAAAGCAGTGGCGGCCGCATTGTGCCGTCTGCGAGGGTTCAATGTCATTGCGAGACACAAGGAAGAAGCATCCCCTGTCTTTGCGGGGACAGCAGCGGAGGAGGGACAGCAGATCCCAACATTTAATGTGACTCAAGCCGCATATGCAAAGGCATACGAAAGAGTGAATGGAAGTACAATCGACGAAACAATGGCGAATGTGAGAAGGATTACCAATGGGGAGACGAAAGACGGCATTTCAACCCCGCCTTATCCAGACGGAACCTATATTTCCATGTGGAACGGCGGTCATTGTACTGGTGCAGTCCTCATGAAGGGCAAGTGGATTACCATAGACCCTTGGTCGGGGAGAGGAAGATCCATAGAAAATGGAGCAAAGGCTGGAGACGAACAAATAAATGAACTATTGAGATGGAGAATGTTTCAGCCTCCTCCCGTAGAATCCATTCTTGCCAAAGTAGAAAGATATCGGGAAAGGAAAGCGGAGAATCCTAGATTCAAGTATAATGTGAACAGTGAAGGACAGATGAGGGAAAAGAGTACAGTCTTTGCCTTCATGAAAATGCAAAGGGATATGCGTGCTTCCAACCCCAATGTGTCCGATAGGGAAGTTGCAGAGAAAGTTAGAATCAGTAAGGCTCTTCTAGATGCAGAGGGCTCCTATGTCATTCGCCCCGACCAACCTCTAATCAAGGAGATTTTCGGAATGGCGAAACTAACCCACTAGACCCCCTTGCAAGCCTACTACGAACTATGGTAAAATGTCTGAGTTCCTACGGAAAAGAAAGGACAAAGACAATGAACAAAAAAAACACAACAGAGAACATTCCACAGAAGGAGGTCGTAATCTCCTTCTACAAGAAAAGGACTTGCTGGTATGCCGAAGTGCCAGAGCATACAGAGACCCAGAACCTCATGGTCTCTGGGGCTGATGAACTATGCGAGATGATGTCTGCGGGACACAAGAGGGTGACGGTGAAGTGCATCGCTCTGACCACTCCCGCCCACTCTCTCCGCTCCATTATCCATTTGGACAAGACCGAACAGTCTGCATACGGGGCCACCTACAAGATAACGGCGGACCCATCCGTCCCCATTCTCCTTCCCGAAACCTGCTGGCTCTGCAATGTGACGAAGACCGTCTTTAAGGGCAACCACCCGCAGTGCATAGACATTCTAGAGATTCTACCAAATGACGGAAAACCATACAACGGCGAAGCAAAGGCCGCATAACCGCAAGGAGAAAACACTATGATAAGGAATCCTATGGACAACACAACCGCAAAGGAGCAAGAGAAGGCCATGGGTCTTTCCGATGCCCAGAAGGCGGAACTAGAAGCCGTGGGGCTTACCAAGGCGGAGATAAAGGAAATCCATGCAAAGCGGCTTGCCGACTCTATCGCAAAGGAGAGGTCTAGACTCGATAAGATGGAGAAGAAGGTAAAGCAGTATCTCCCCGACTATCTAGCCGAGATGCTTGAAGGAGAGGGAACAGACAAGATGGAAGAGTATCACGGCGAGGTGCTTTCCCCCGAAGATGCTGAATCCGCCTATCAAGCCCTCAAATCCCAAGTGGCGGGAGAAAGGCATGAATGGGAGGGGAGGAAAGACCTTATCATGTCCAATGCCGACTATTGGAAGGAGGTTGCCAAGGCGGTCAAGGGAGACCCAGTCATTGCAGAGATGCCCGACAATCTGGAGTCCATGACTGACGAGGAATTCAATGCTTTCTACACAAGGTGGCAGAATGCTCTCTCCAAGAAGACCTCTTCCATCCTAGAGAGACGGCAGCTCGGCGCGATAAAGGCTGAGAACGATTGGATAAGAGGGCATTGCAAAGGGCCTCGCCCAGAGAACATTGCGATGCTCATGCTCTAGTTGCTACTTCAGGATGATGAATGGCGAGGTGAAAGGCGGATTCCTCTTGGATTCCGCCTTTTCCATACGGAACGGCATACTTTGATATAAAGAGAGGAATACTGCATGGAAAACAATAATCACTCTGAAAGCGGACAAGATGCTTTCTCAAAGGCTTTATCGGCTCTTTCTGCGGCACATACAAGCCAAGGCAATGCGGCAAATGAATCGGTAGATGGCATCATCTCTTGGACTGAAAAGCCTGATGCAAATGGCCTTATATACCTTACCACCACCTTCGCAGTAGACCCCGCCAAATATTCATCCTCTTCTTATCAACCGCTTCCCAAAGGTGGTAATGCACAAGCACCCGCCACTAATGCAGTAGTGCAGGACGAAGCCCCCAAGGTTGTGATGGATGCCGGGCCAAGGAAAAAGGTCACTAGGGAGAATTGTGCCACTACCTTTGCGCAATGCAAGGCGAAGAACCCTCTGTTTTGCAGATTCCACGGGCCTAAACTGTTGGAGACCGACATAAGAAAGCAAATCTCTGAATACATAGGCAACGGGTGCGCAGTTTCCGTCACGAAAGACAAAGGATCTAAATCCTCTACTACTTTCCGACTTACTATTGGATGCCCTCCTCATTTGAAGAAGAATGTGGAGATGATGGTGCATAACTTCTTGACACAGCAACCGGGC
>JAEIGA010008099.1_pt1 | contig 15932 bp, 18 predicted proteins | sample 9270691 | NCBI WGS metagenome assembly JAEIGA01 (sample SAMN17057246, study PRJNA624740) | gut metagenome | biome: biome; isolation source: fecal sample | host: Bos grunniens | place: China: Xizang | collected 2019
AGAAGGAAACCACGAGTATCCTGACAATATGTCGTACAATGAGACAGAACACTGGGATGCATGTACAGTATGTGGTTATATAGCAAATAAAGCAGACCATACAGGTGGAACCGCTACATGTAAGGAACAAAAAACTTGTACAACATGTGGTCAGAAATATGGTGAACTTGGCGGACACGACTATGTGGAAACGGTGAATTCAAAATATGAAAAAACACCAGCAAACTGTACAGATGCGGCCGTGTATTACAAATCATGTTCTGTGTGTGGATTAAAACACGAAACAGAAACATTTACTTACGGTAGTGCGTTGGGACATAAATATTCAGAAACATGGTCTCACAGTGAAACACAACATTGGCATGAGTGTTCTGTATGTCACGATAAAAAGGATGTGGCAGACCATACTGGTGGTTCAGCAACATGTTTAGAAAAAGCAACCTGTACAACTTGTGGTACAAAATACAGCGATGTAGGAGCACACAAATATGAGGAAGAGGTTGCGGCAAAACACCTGAAAGACGAAGCGACTTGTACAAAGAAGGCTGTATATTGGAAATCTTGTAGTGTATGTGATGAAAATCATGCGACAGAGACTTTTGAAGATGGTAGTGCATTAGGTCATGATTATAACTCAGTACCGGAAAAACCTGCTAAATGTGAAGAACCAGGAAAAAAAGCATATTACGATTGTTCAAGATGTGACAGTATTTCCTTGAATGGGACAGAAGAATGTACAGAAGTGGATTTGGTAATTAATCCTACAGACCACAGTTATGTGGAAGAAGTAAAGGCAGAATATAGAGTTTCAGAAGCGACCTGTACGGAGAAGGCAGTTTACAAAAAATCATGTTCTGCATGTGGAAAAGCCCACGCAACAGAAACATTCAAAACTGGTGAAGTAAACGCACAGAATCATGTGGGTGATACGGAAATTCGTGATGCCAAGGAAGCAAAATGTTATGAAACCGGATATACAGGTAATACACACTGTAAAGATTGTGGTGTGAAGATTGCAGATGGAAAGGTTATTGACAAAATCCCACACAACATCACAACTTGGGAAGTTACAAAAGAGCCGACAACAGAGGAAACAGGATTAAAGACCGGATATTGTACAAATGAAGGATGTACAGATAAGCATCAGGTAATAATCGCTAAATTGGTGGCAACAGGAGATAAAGTGACATCCGATGTTAAGGACAACAGCGTTGTAGTAGAATCTGTTACCGTATCCAAGAATTCAAATGTGACAGAAAGCGTAATCTTGCAAGTAGAGGATATTACAGACGACATCAAAGATTCTGAAGTAAAAGATATCGAAAAGGCAGCAAAAGCAAAAGAGGAAGTTACAGATGCTCACAAGGTAGCAACTATTTTAGACATTAAGATGATTTTACGAGAAGTGCTGGATAATTCGGATAAGGATTTAGTTGCTGATACAGAGTTTAAACTTGAGGGTGAAGTAGAAATCAAACTCCAGTTACCTGAAAAACTTGTGAAGAAATATGAAAAACTTGTGCTTCTTCATGTAAAAGATGATGGTTCAGTGGAAGTGATTCCGTTTACAATGGGCCAGGATAATGTTGTAACATTCAAAGCAGACGAATTCAGTTACTACGCATTTGCAGGTGTTGAAAAGCAACCTGTAACAGATAGTAATGTAGCAGATACAAACAATAATACATCAACATCACCAAAGACAGGTGATAATGGAATGACATCATTATGGGTGCTCATGGCGGTATGCGCATTGTTTGCAATTGTTGTATTAGTTGCTAAAAAACAAAAGAGAATGTTCTAATTTATTAAATGCGGTAGCGTTTTCGTTGCCGCATTTATTATGTATATGATGAGGTTAAAAATGGATAAACGAAATCAAATAAGAAGCAAGAGAAGCAAACGGAGAAAACAAGAAAAAATATTGGTGACATCAATCACTGTTGTAGCGGTAGTATTATTGGTGTCAGTTGGTGTTTTGTTTTTGGCTAAAGATAAAGTAAAAAAGAGCGAAATAGAAGGATTATGGATATTTGACAGTAGCACCAGTTATGAATTCGCTTCTGATAATACCGGGATTATGCATATCGGTCAGCAGAACTATCCGTTTTCATACCGGTTAAGTCGGCAATTGTTGAAGATTGATTTTGACAGTGAATCCATTTATGATTGCGTATATGAAATATCCATTGATGGAGACATGATGACCATTGAAGGCAAGAAAGGCACGACAGGTGGAGTGTACGAATTGGCAAAGAAGGATTTGCATGATTAGGAATGCGCTTATGAAGCAACAGAAAGCAAATTACATATAAAACAATGTTTAGGGCAATCGATTGATTTGAGAGTGGTCAATTTATTGCCTTTTATATATGTACTTAGATGATATCTGACCGAAAGCAGATTGTAGGTTATAGGCATTCTATCGGGTAGCCAATCAACTGCATTCACACAACAACCCGCCCGGGTCAACAGTAGGATATAAGAGAATATTGTTGCAGAAGGGGCATATGTAGTTTTAGGCGTAATCCTTGTACAAAAAATTATTCTTTCAAATTTTGTCGAAATATGTTATCATTTGCTTAAGGACTCAATGTAAGGACTGCGCCCGAACAGGACGCATTACTTAGATTGAGTCTTTTTTTGATGCGCAAATATGTGCGATGGGAGGTTTTTGAGATGGTATGAATAATATAAAGCAATTTGAAATGATTTACGATGAATATGTCAATGATGTGTATAGAGTGGCACTATATTTAGTAAAGGATGAAGATAAGGCCAAAGATATTACTCGGCAGGCATTTGCAAACATCTATCAAACGCATCAGAAAATGAATGGGAATACAATTTATAGTCACCTTATATATACAACAAAGATATTGGCTGAGAAATCAAATTTCAATAAAGAAACAAAGGAGGGAAAACAATGACAGACGAAGAATTAAAAGTACTTTTTCAAGAAGCAATGGAATATGAGGCGGAGCGCATCATGGAAATTGTTAATGCCGACCCGGCGTTAAAAGACGTTCAGGCTCCGCCAGAAATTCGTGAAAACTTGTTTGCTCAAATCGCAGAGTATGAGGAACAGAAAAGATTAGAAAACTTATCTGAAGAGGACCGAGAATGGATAAGGTTAGGAAAAATATATCGGAAACGACGCAAGTGGAATCGGTATATTGTTTTGGCTGCGGCGTTGGTGGCTGTGTTGGCACTTGGTACGGTGAGTATCGGTGAGGATAAGAATATATTGAGTATTTTCAAGAAAATGGTTGCCGGAGAAGAAATGACCGAGATTGATTCGGATAGTATTGAACCTACAGTATTTGTAACAGAAGAAGAGGTATATGAGGAAATTGAAAAGACATATGATTTTAGCCCAATTAAGTTAGAATACATTCCAAAGGATGTAGGATTTAAAGAAGCAGTATTCTGTCAGGACATTCAAACTATTTATATGTATTATGGAGTAGGAAAAGTTGCTGATATTACATATACAATACGACCAAATTATAGAGAATCTTCTTTAGTAAATGTGGTAGAAGATGATAAATTACAAGAATATACTATGATTGTAAATGGTGTTGAAGTTTCTTTGAGTGAATACCATGTTACAGAAACGGGTAAAAACAGGTGGTCTGTTCTTTGGGTGTGTCAAGATGTACAATATGTACTTAACATAACAGATATGAAACAAGCAGATGTTGAAGAAATGGTAAACACATTGAGATTAGTTGAATAAGAGGAGGATGATACTATGAAAAAGAAAATTGCAACAATGATATTAGCATTATTAATTTGCATTACAGGTATCTTTGGATGGGATATAAGCGTAAATGCAAAAGCGGAGAGTGAAGACATTGAGTGGTCTGAACTTATGACAGAAGATGCACTTACAGGATATGTTGAAAGTCAAACATGGGGAGCGTATCTGTCGAGTGGTCAATCAACTATTAATAAAATATCTTCATCAAAAGTTGGTGCTGGAGGAGTTACAAATGCAGCAATTCAATGCTCTGTTTCAATAACATCAATTTTGGAGCGTAAAGTTAATGGAAGTTGGGTTCGAGTGACATCGTGGACGCAAACTAATAATAATGCCTTCTATGCAGTAATTAGTAAAAGCGTAACTGTGGCGAGCGGGTACTATTATCGTGTAAGAAGTCATCATTACGCAAGTTCAGACAGTGCAACCTCATATACTGGTGCACTGTGGGTAGGGAATTAATACATAAAGAAAACTGATAAGCATAACAACGAGCCGTCGGGTGACTGATATTAAATATCACTCGAACGGCTCACCTCTTTTATGAGAGGTTTTCGTAGTATTGTTATTGTGATAATGGTGTGCTTGGCATATTCACCAGGATTGTGTTATATTAGTGGTATCCTATTTGAGAGGTATTGCTATGAAATGTGTTTACTGTGGTTCGAACCACGTTCAGAGGGATGGAAAACACAATGGGTTCCAACGATACAAGTGCATGGAATGCCACAAGAGATTTGACGGAGAAGAATACCAAGCAATGTTCTTTTATCATTTTAATATAAAAATCAAGAAAACAGACAGGAACAGGATTAGCCGAGAGAATTATTGTGCTCCAACAAATGACTTGGATTATAAAGAAAAGAAAAATATCCGGATAGCGAAAGAGGTTCTTGAAAGAAAGCCGGGAGAGCCAACACTCATTCCGGAATTCTATTATAATATCCCTAACCAGACGTTTGCGGATGAAGAACACTACACAGACGAATGGGTGGAAGAGCATTACCAGGCTTGTATGGAGAATTTCGATTTAAACATAGCATTTTTCGAAAGGCTCAACTATGACGCGTTTGAGAAATATCTACAGAGATTTGTTAAGAAAAACAAATTTGTTGAGACGGATGACTTAAATGCATTAGAAGGGAAATGTGGAATCTATATTATGGTCTTGGATAAATACAAGCAGGTATATATAGGAAAATCCGAATCAGCAGGTGGTATGAAAAAAAGGATAATGACGCATTGGAGCAAACGAAAGGAATTTGGACGTTTACTAAATGGAAGAGTGGAAACATCCATTTTATCGATAGACTCATTTGGGGCATTAGATACAACGAGGATATTCTATAAGGTACTGAGAGGCTGGCAGGATATTGATGAGTATGAAGAAAAACTGGTTGCAGAATTCAAAAGCGAATATCGCTTGAATCGTGTGGTCGGTGGTCTTAATGCTGAAGGTGAGCAGGCAGCAAGAAACTTGATGCTGATGGGGACAGTACAGGAAAGAAAATTGAAATAAGGATGGAAATTAACATCAAAAACATTATTGAGCCGGCAGGTCTTTGACCTGTCGGCTCTGTGAGTAAAATATTTAATTACAAAGATGACATTATAATCCTAGAAGGTCTGGATTTATTGTGGGAATATCCAATCCTAAAGAGGCGAATAACTTAGATTGATTATATTGAGTAGACAATCCTTCAAAAACTCCATCAAAGTATTTGCCGGTTACTCGTTTGTTGTTTAAATACAAATTATGATTTCTTACTTCGAAGCAAAAGCCGCTAAATATGAATGTGCAGTCAGATAGTGTTGTGTTTTTGTCACGTAGCATGGAAATGACTACTTCGCAATCCTTTGCGACCTGCGAAACAGTTCCATTATCTAAATCAAAGTGCGGGATTGCTATGCATTCTTCTTCTGTATCAGAAGTTTTGGAAGCAGAGGCCATTTCTACAAGTTCGTCTGTTGTGTATTTTAAACATATTTCTCGCATATGTTGGTCGTATTGAGCATCGCTGTATTCCATTTTTTGTTGGTGTTGGACTGCTTTCAGTATTTCTATACTGATATCATGAGGTATTGTGTATAGTCTATTATGGACCAACTTTCCATCTGTAGTATCGAAAAGATGAATTACGAGTGCAAAGCCGGAATTACCTGTAATAGAAGTTGGTATATCGCCCCAGTCTGGACTCAAATGAACATTATAAGGGGCTTCAAACCAAGGAAGGTCTCCAAATTTAAATAGCATGAACAAGACATCTTTCATTTCTAGCGTTTTAATTTCTAGAGGATGGCCCGCCTTGAATTGTTCGTGTTCGTGACTGGTTGGTCTGTCATAAAAAACATGTAAATATGCACCATTGTCAGTCATATCAAAAATGACTCCTTCAGCATGCCCTTTAGCAAATTCATAACATTTATTTTTTTCTAATGAATAAAGAGGTTTTTTCTTGCTTTCATTTGTTTGGTATCCGCATTTCTTAGAATGTTTATTATTGAAATAGTTAGTAGAGTAGTTTTTTCCTTTTGCCATATCTTTATTCTCCTTTGTTAATTTGATTTTTTGATAAGTGAATTTTGTTGTTACTAAGTGTTTCTTTTGAAATTTTTCTTTTTGTCATTTTGACACCGTTTTAACCTTTCTTTTTAAACAAATTTAATTCTAGGAACATACCGCGTTCCGTTGCTCTTATTACGAAATCGTTGTTCGTAAATTGTTTCATAAAGAGTTCTAAAATAACTCCGTGTTTTAGATTTCTTTGTGCACAGGCCTCTTTGAATGGACCTGATATGTTCTCGTCAATTGACGAAGTAAATGCTGTTTTTGCCATGATGGGCCTCCTTTTCTGAGGAACAAGGGACAAGAGAGTATGTCCCTTGCTCTAACAGGTTAGATGAAAGTTATCTCATCTGTTCATTTTGTCTGTATTCAGTTTTTCGATTGTTTGTATTTCTTATATGCAGCAGAGATATCTTTTTTCATAAAAGTAAAGAATGGTGTGCAGTAGGCTGTGTACTTCGCATTTATATCCGGATTTCGGAATAAAGTACTTTTCATGTGTGATTGTAGCGAAGTCATAGCCTGTCTTACATTTGCCACACTCTTTCCATTGATTGTCATAGCATTTTTGCTACATGTATAGAATTGTCCTTCGTAAAGGAAGTTGATTTCAGGTATGTTTGGGTTGGTTCCCTTTATCATACCTTCAAGTTTGGTTATGTAATCCAACTTGTTTGAGTCATTTACCGATGTGTATTTTTTTTCTTCCATCTTCTTTTCTCCTTTTAATTTATTAAATTTATTTGAAGCATTACTGCTTAGATGTGGTAGTTATGTATCGTCACAACATTTCATCACCCCCTTTCAAATAAGATGCATATCCTACTTCTGCGAAACTAATGAAAAACAATTTTCATCAGTTTCGACCACTAGAATATAGTTTTCAGTTTGGGAAAACTTTTTGGCATATCCTTGAGCATATTCCAAAGATGAGTTGGGCGCCAAATTAATTCCTTGTGCATCGTTATAGCACAAGTGAGTAGTTCCATCCTTTTTAAGAACGTACAATGTTACCCTGTAATCTTTGCCGTAGTTTTTAATGAAATCATTAACTAACTCAAATGCGACCATTAATAACTTTTCTTCGCTTTCGATAGTCATTGTTTCGGCTCCGACGGCTCGTTTTATTCCGTTGTGTGCCTTTTCCAATCCTAATTTTTCTAAATATTGTTTAGCATCTGCTTGTTTCATTTTTTAAATCCTCCTTAAATTGTTTTGTTAATTGTATTTGTTGTATCAAATGCTTCGAGATACTTTGCTAATTTTTTTTGACATAGACTTCTGATTCGCTTTTGGCGTTGAACAATGTTTTTTTGCTCGCGAATAATTTCTTTGTTCTGTTGTTTGAGTTCGGCAAATTCGCGTTCAAGTTTTTCAGACAGTTCCAATAGTTGTTTTAATTCCTTCTGCATGTCGTTTCCTCCTTCCTGATAGTTTTTATGAAATATGGCGGGGCGGGTTTGCCCCGGCCAGAATCATGCGAATTTCATTACATTCGTTTTACTTTTTTAAAATGCGTCTTTGCTGTTTCTATCCAATTCTCGCTGGCTAGAATCTCCAGAAGTATGAATTTCCAAATCATATATTTTGGTGTTCCGCTAAATTCGGATAGAGCGTTTTTGTAAAAAGAAATGAATTCATCGAATTTCTTTTGTTCTCCCTCATCCATCTTTGGCTTAGTTGGAATATCGTAGATAGCAGCAATGACTTGGAATTCTGCTTTGTTGAATTCTGCCGGTAAATCCTTGAGCCATAGCAAGTAGTGGATTAATCCATATTGAATGTTGCGTTTTAAAGATGGAGTTAATTTGTTGCTGTCTCCGTTGATTCCGATGCGGATTACTGCTTGTTTGTTTTTTCCACATTCGAAAGCATAATCTGTGTAGCGGTCTTCCTCGTTCATCACGGCTTTGTAGATTTCTTCGAATTCGTTGAAGCACCGGATTGGTAGGATGTTCCGACTTACATCAAAGAAACTTGTTAAGTCTCCGCTAATTTTCTGCCAGAATTCCTCTGCGAATTCTAAAACCTTTTGCTCTTTTAAGTAGTAGTTAATTTGTTCCTGTTCAGTTTTTAATAAAAATTTTTCTGTTGAGTTTGACATTTACTTGTCCTCCTTTTTTGATTTATTTTTTTGCTTTACACTGTGTAGACGGATGAAAATCAAAAAAAGTGCAAGTTTTTTATAAAAATTTTTATTTTTTTATATTTTTTTATAAAAACTATAAAAAAGACGGATTTTTGCATAAAAAAGAACCCTGGAAATTCCAGAGTTCTTAGTAGATTGTTTATTCATTTGCAATAGTATTAATATAATCAAGCAGTTTGGTTTGGTCTTTTAGTATTTCATCTTCCTTATAATTTAATCTATAGACAGCATAGTCCGCCAAATGACTTTGTGTATTGCGTGTTGCTAATAGAATCATTGTGCCTCCTTGACTATTTGGATTAAGGAATACAAAGGCAACTGTGTCTTTGGAATATTCAATAACGTGCGACAAGTGAATCCCATTGAGGGATATGAGATAAGTTCCAGCAGACTGCTGTTCGGCAGTAATGCTAGGGTAATTAGTAGCATACACGATATAGTTTCCACTTTCGTTTTTTGAGAAGCATTGACTTATCTCGCCCGGTTCGGCCACATAATTTAATGTATTAGAAGCAAAGTCATATATTTCTTGTTCTGTGGCCAAAACATATTTTTGATTTTGCGAATCTGTTAAAATGGATTTATTTAAAACATTATCTGTGGCTAACATTTTTGATAACATTGTGGAATAAAAGTCCAAAGTAATTGAAATAGTTCCCGTTTTCTTCGCTAATTCATCCCAAAATATTTTACCCAACCAGGTGATATTTTCAATCTCCGTATCTGTTAGAGAAGTTTTAATATCGGTGCCATACTGTTTAACGTCGGAAAAATAAATCTCACCTATACGGTATCCATTTAATTGACTTAAAGGGTCAATACTTGCCATTACAGTTACATAAATATTCTGATTGTTTATAACTGCGTAACCGTGGAGTGCAAGAATATCATCAATATGAGTTCTCTCTACACTGGTAAAAATCCATTTATGGTCATAGCCTAAAGGTGTACCTGCTGTAATTATGAAAGTCCCATTAGTAGTTTTTTCAAAGTAGTTTTCTAATTGCACCGGTTCATAATTCGACTCATAGTCAAAGTTAAGTGTATGCTTTATAAAATCAGATAACTCTTCAGCAGTCATTTCTACTGGAGATTCACGTTTTAGCATATTCTCAGTTATTACTAAATCTCTTAGGAGTTGCATAAAATGGTCAACGCTTAAGAAATCATTTTGTGCAAATAGTGAAGTTCCACCCGTTTCAAATTCTATAGTACCAGTATTTTTCCAATAATATTCTGTAATTACTGATAGTTGCGATTTTAGTTCGTCTGTTAAAATTAAATATTGCGGATTAAAATCATCGGCTTGGTTATTGTCAGCAGGTTCTTTAACAGGGGTGTCAATTGGTGTGTCAACTGGAGCATTACTGTCAGGTTTTGGTAATAATCCTATTATTGCACTTGTAACGATGGCTACTGTGATTACACCTATTATTATCTTCTTCGTAACCGTATCAGTTGCTTTTTTAACTACACGCTTTACAACTTCTTTTCCAGTAGCCTTGGCCGGCTCAGAGGCAACCTGCTCTGCCAGCATTTGGTTAAATTTCGCATATGCTGATTCTGGAACGGTGGTCTCTTGTGCAGACATATAGTAAAGAACACCAAGCAATTCGAAAATAGCAATGCTGTAAAGTTTTGTACCAGTTTTTTTCTGGTATGCCTCTGCAATGAACAGAAGTTTTTGTTCGGCATTTTTTGACCTATGCGCAACTGTTGATAAAGATACGCCCATTTCTTCTGCAATATCTGTATTTTTCATGTGGTGCATATATTTAAAACGAAGAATCTGCGCGTCTTTTGTTGGAAGTTCATCAAGCAGACCAAAAATAACTTTTCGCATTTCTTGTGTCACTTGCATGTTTTCCGGATTATCTGGAACATCCACAGGTGAACCTTGTCCTTTGAGGAACTGTTTATCCAACAAATGATTGTCGTCAGCATCATAATCATCAGATGAAAATTGCAAGAGTTCACTACTTGTTTTTCGTACTTCGTCTATAATGGTGTGTTCAACAGTAATTCCAATCCATGCATAAATGCTTGCCGGATACTTGTTTCTAAAATTTTTCAAGTGTTTCCATAGTTTTACCAAAACGATTGAACTAACATCCCAAGCCATTTCTTCGGCATCTGTGGTAATGCTCTTTGATTTTTTATAGGAACGCAACATACTCAATGCAACTGCACCTGTATATGGGCGTAATGTTTCTATAATAAAGTTTAAAGTGGTTTCAGAACCAGTTTTTTTGTACTCATTAATGGCATCAAAAACCGTTTGTTGTTCTTGCGTTTTTCTTTCTTTTGCTTCCTGAAATGTAATCATAATTTTTCTCCGAAGTTTTTCTTTGGATTATAACACATAAGGATAATATTGGCAAAAACTTGTATCATACATTATGTTGCTGTTAACAAGTACGGTGTTAGGTGCTATAATATTATCAATGGATTTGAGAATAGCCCGCTTCGTATTTATGGTGACACTTATTTTCTGTGTTCACAGTGGTTTGAAACTTCGGCAAATAATGATAGACTGTACCTAATTAAATGGATTGAAGAACACGAGTAAAACGACTCGCAAAAGGGAGAAAATAAGATGGATTACAATGTTAATCAATTGTTTTATGATATGTCCGTTTTTAATGATAAAATGGATGACCTCAATGTGGATAACAATGAGGAAATCATTCGTTTTTGTGAAGAAGTGGAACATTATCTGTATGAAAAAAATCTGATTTGTCGCAGATATCAGGTATATCAGCGTGATTGGCAAAAGTTTACTGGGGTGGAAGTACGAGATACCTCAACAAAAACATTATATGAATTGTTGGTATATCTGTTTATTTATTCTAGAGAAGAGCATTGGTGTGGTGGTTATGGCAGTTGCTATGTAGATAATTTCAAAAATGGTGCAATTCCGGATTTGATTCGGGGTATTGTTTACAAATTAGAGGGAACGGCTATCGCAGAGGCAGATACAGCAGATAAAACTGGTAGAATCGGTGTGGCTGGAGAATATTTCGTGATGGCAGAACTGACGAGACGAGGATATGTGGCATCCCTGACATCAAAGAACACAAAAGCAATAGATTTGTTAGTATCTGATAAGAATGGAAAACAATTAGCAGCCATCCAAGTGAAAACCTGTGATAATGCAAAACAACAGAAGTGGAAAATGAGTAATAGCGTCGAGAAGAATGATTCTTCTAATTTGTATTATGTTTTTGTGAATATGAATGGTGGAGCAGAGCCGTCTTACTATATTGTTCCAAGTAGATATGTTGCCTACCGAATACACCAAGATTATGAAGAGTGGTTCAATGCACCTGGTAAAAACGGGCATGTAAGAAGAGAGACCACTATGCGTGTATTTGAGTTTGTTGATGAAGAAGAACGGGAACAATATAAAGACGCTTGGTATTTGTTGGGAATATAGGTGATTAGATGGAATGTGTAGCATATTATGCTAAAGACAAAAGGGTAATCCGATTATATAAATCGGACGGTTGGCAGAAAGAAATTAAGTATATTGTGAAATCCTATAGTTCTATGATGTTGTCGTATGCATTATTCTGTTATCCGGTAGCGGAAACAGAGGAGGAAGAAGTACGGGGCTGTATCAATCTATATCATGATGATGAAAAAGTATTGGATGATATACTGAGAGATGCCGTAGAACATAGCCGGGTGGATTTGGATAAGTATTATGATGACATATCAGATAGATAAAGAAGAGTGGGATATGGCGACAAAACGTTAAGGAAGGATAATAGAGAATGAATTTTGATAGTATTAAAATAGGACCTAATGATTTGCAACAAGTATTAGAAGAATATACAGATTCTATTATCATTGTGGTATCTCCTAGTTGTAATATAGAGCAGAAAAGAGGTGCATACAGCGTTGCACTAATTTATCACAAATACAAGAAGGTATATTCTGCACGCATAGATGACATTACATCCTCGAATAAGTGTGCGATATATGGACTTATTGAAGGAGCAACGCATATTACTCAACCAAAAGATATTGTCATTATGACGGCAACAAGTTTTGGGTTTAAAAAAGCGATAAAGTGTAAAGGAGTTAATGAGGCACTTTGGAACGAATTATTTATTACATTAAAACAAAAAGGTTGTCAAAATGTAACTGAGATAGTAGTAGTTGGTGGTGGGACTAGGATTGCATCTATCTGTACACCAGAAGTATAGAGTTGTGGAAATTACAACTTCATATTGCAACAAAACAAAGGAAAAGGGAATAATCATGAAATTTGCATTAAGTCTAAAGAAAAAAGAAGTCAGTGTAGAAGCGGATGTAGAAAAAATTGTCGATAAAGAGTTAGAACGACGAGATAAACGACAACCGCGAAAATCTAGATATGAAATTAAGCAGGAAGAGAAACGTAAGAATGCTGAACTTAAACATAAACAGCAGATGCAAACCTTTTTGATAGGTATTGGTATACTTGTTTTCTTCATAATAATCCTTTTAATAATGGCTATATTAGAAGCGCAAGGACTAATATAGGCAATGTTGCAAATAAAGAGAAGTCTTGTTGAGTAGAGGGAGATATCAATGGCACAGAGAACAATGTGTATGTATAATGGTCAAACGATTGGTATAGAGAGTATTTATACAATTCGAGAGGGAAAGAAAATTAATATACCTGGCAAGGTAGAGGAATTAAGAAAACTAGGACGACAAAGCCAATTATTTTGTCCGTGTGGTTGTGGTGCGAATCTTATCCTTGTAGCAGGTGATAGAAATCTAAGGGAGCAGCATTTCCGAATCAAGGAAGGAACCGGAAAAGGAAAATGTATTGCTTTAGAGGAAACTGATATTTCTATTAACTCTAAAATAATGCTAAAAGGATGGTTAGATTTAAAGTTGCCGTCTGCACGAATTGGTACTCGCGTACAATTGAAAGAAATTAGTAATTCAGAGAGAAAGTTTGAATTTACTTTGTTTGACTATAACAGCAAAATTGGAGTATGTTATTGGCACGAAAGAGCAAACATTGATTCCGATAAAGTTGATATGTTCGAAGATTTTAGTGGTGTCAACAAGACTTTGTATATTACAGACATCCATAATGCTGGCACTACAGGGCAATATCCGGAGTTTATGATAAAAATTCAGAACAAACAAGGCTATGTATTATATCTCGATTTAAAAGACAGTATGTTCAGTGAAAATGGTTACGAAAAGGTGGTTTTAGATACAAGAGTCTTTGTTCAAAATCGTTATAAAACATGGCAGGAGATTATTGTTATATCGGATAAACTAGATTCATATTCCGTTTCAACAAACGGAGATTTGTTACATAATAATGTGGCGGTCGAGGATGTGGTTCGAGAAGCAATTGAGAAATTCCAAGACAATGAAAACAAGCAATTGCAAATTGAGAAGGTCAGGCAAGAGGAAAGGTTGGCACAATCGAAAAAGAGAGAGAGGATGCCGTTTCCAATAAATGTTACTATATATCCACAAAACAAAAGCGAAGATATACGAAGGAAAATTGAAGAAGAGAGCAAGAAGCGGAAAGGCTTTACGGAGGACGGAAAGGAGATTAATTTGCTAGATTTTGTGAATTGCTTCAACGTGATTCGTGACGGAAATGGTGACCGATGGGTGCAGTGCAAAGTGTGCGGTAAAAAGTCGTTAACGAAGGATTTTGTTTCGTATGGCGGGAAAGATACATTGAATCTGGGTGTGTGTTACACTTGTCATAAGGATGGAAAAGACAATGTGGAAATGCCTGTGATTTCAGATAAAGAAAATAAAAAGGTAAGAGAACTCGTATGTCCTGAATGTGGAGGAAAACTGGTAGAAAAAAGAGGCAGGTTTGGAACATTTATGGGATGCCAAAATTATCCTGAATGTAGATTTGCTATCAATACTCCACGTAAGTAGAGTGGGCGGTATATAAAACAATACGAGAGAACAAGGAGAAAGATTGTGAGAAAAAATATCTTTGAGATTATAGAACCTACAAATAGTAATAATAAGTTAAGTAAAGTATATGATGTGGGGATGATTATTACCATAACTTTAAGCCTAATTCCTCTTGTTTTCAAACAGGAGATACTTTTGTTTAACATTATTGACAAAGTGGCTGTGACAATCTTTATCATAGACTATCTTTTGAGATGGTTGACGGCAGATTATATATTTGAGAAGAAAGGGATAATATCGTTTATGAAATATCCGTTTTCATTTATGGCTATTGTCGATTTGATATCTATTCTTCCGTCATTAACAGTCTTAAATAAAGGTGTTAGAGTTTTGAGAGTACTTAGGATGATTCGAGCGATGAAAGTTCTTCGTATCTTTAAGACGATGCGTTATTCTAAAAGCATACAAATAATAAGTGGTGTAATTGCCAAAACGAAAGATTCGCTTACGGCTGTTTGCATATTGGCAGTAGGTTACATTTTAATTTCTGCATTAGTGATATTTAATGTGGAGCCAGATACATTTAACACCTTTTTTGATGCGATTTATTGGGCTACGGTTTCTTTGACGACTGTGGGATATGGAGATATTTATCCGGTGTCGACATTAGGAAGAATCATAACTATGGTGTCTTCTGTTTTTGGTATTGCAATAGTTGCGCTACCAGCAGGTATTATTACTGCTGGGTATATGAATGAGATTCAGAGTGATAATGAAAGAGGAGAAGAGTAGCCATGAAAAATACAAGAATATGCCCGAAATGTAGTTCGTCTGATATTGTCAGAATCGATGGATATTCAGGGCCTTATGGTTCGGGTAATAACATAATGACTGGAAACACTATATTCTCTGCTGTTAATGTTAATCAATACATGCTAAAAATGAAAAAAATAGGATTTTTGATAATTGTATGTTTGTGTATATGCCTGTGTGGATGTTCAGCGAATGATTATTCAAATGAAACAGGAGAAGTGCAAGAGCAACTTCTTAGCACAGAAGAACTGGGGTGGGATTCGATATTTGAAATTCCATCACATGAAGAAATTCAGAGTTATAATGTGAGTGCAACGAAACGTTCACCATATATTTACGGTTGGTTTTCTGTTTCGCAAGACGCACGCTACACAGAATATATGATAGACTTTAAAGCAGGACATCTACCAAAGGGAACTTATTGTAGTCTTGGGTGCTGGTATATGGACTATTCCTACTTGGAAAGTCAATACGAAAGTGTTGGTGTTGATTCGACTGTACACGCATATGCGGGCTTTCAAAATATTGATAATGGTGAAACGGTCAGTATTATGTCCTTCTGGGATGTTTTGTGCAAAGACCAAACAGGTAAAGAGACTGTAATACGAGCAAAGAGAGTCTATCCAGAGACTACAGACTATTCGGAGGATTTTACAGGTGAGGGGACGGGAGCACATTGCAGTGTGCCTTATGATTGGGAAGTAGGACATTGGTATCGTATGCATTTGAAATGTGGTACATCA
>JAEIGA010008100.1_pt1 | contig 15932 bp, 33 predicted proteins | sample 9270691 | NCBI WGS metagenome assembly JAEIGA01 (sample SAMN17057246, study PRJNA624740) | gut metagenome | biome: biome; isolation source: fecal sample | host: Bos grunniens | place: China: Xizang | collected 2019
CAACAAAACAGCAACAAGAGCACAAAAGCAAAATGGCGAGCAAGCAAGCAAAAATCTTAGTCTTCATAATTAAAATCCTTTCTTATTTACATGTTTTTAATTTTTTCAATCAAAGTTTCTTTAAAAGCTTCAACAGCCTTCCTTGTGGTATAATCAACAGCGCCGGCAAAAATAACCTTCTGGTCTTCAAGCCACTTCAGATGATCCTGTTGTTCTTCTTCCATAGCCTTATCGCATTCCTCAAGCTGTGTCTTAAGTTCTTCATTTTCTTGTTCAAGCGTATCTACCTTTCTAATTAGAGCTTCAGCATGTCTATTAGCTTCTTGAAACATAGTCTGAGTATCTTCAAGAAGCTCAATTAGAGTCTTATGGATAAAAGCAAGATCAAAGCCAGGTTTATTATAGAGTCGCAGCTCATTATACCGCTCTGAGCCGTAAAGCTTCAGCATATCAATGCCCGCTTCTACTCGGCGATCAAACTGTCTAATGTCCATTACTTCTTCTCCTTAATATATTCTTCTGCATAGTAGCGGGCAAGATTAGCAATATCTACACTCGACATAGGGTCGCGCAAACAAGCTCGAATCTGTTCCTCGAGGGGATGCTCAGCTCGCCAAGCCTCAGCAATCTCATGCTGTTTTTCATTATATGCTCTTACTTCAGCAGTTGCCTCTGCCCAAAGCTCTTCCTCATGATCTTTATGGTACTGCTGAAATACGGAATGCGCTTCATGTTCCTTAGGCCAGCAGACAGCATTAGCAAAAACAATACCGCCTACAAAAAGAATACCACCGACTGCAGCACCAATATAAAACCAAGGACTAAAAAGACTTCCAAGGGTACCGAAAGTAATCATGAAGATCAAACCAATCAAACAGCCCCAGCCTATGCACTGAAAGCCTACGCTAGACCACCCAGCAGCCTTGTTCCAGAGCTCCAACTCTTCTGAAGTTTCCTCTCTAGACACCTTGACCTTTTCGATCGAAAAATAATTCTTCTCAGGCTCAAAAGTTTCTTTGTCAACGTAATGATAAACAATAGACATAAAATCCTCCATAAGTTTTTTACATTATATTATACAGTGAAAGGGGCTTAATTTTAAGCCCCTTTACAAAAATTATTTATCTTCGTCGTCATATCTTTCGCCATCTTTACAATATGCGTCAGGACCAGTAGAACAAGCAACTTCCTCTGGCTCAGCCTCTCCGAAGAGACTTGTATACCAAGTAGGATAGGTGGCTTTAATATAAGCAGGATCATGTATACAATCTGTATAACCATGAGCACAGGTAGGTTTATAATATACGTGCTTAAATTGGTCTGGGCCTTCCATACAAAGAGTTTCTACTAAATCAGGATCTGGTTCCACATAGTCAGGATCTTTCTCAAAAAACTTACACCTCGAAGTACAGTAATGCAAGACAGCTGGAGTCGCTTTTAAATCACTGATCAGAAGACAAGTTCCCGTTGTTTTGGATCGATGAATACAACTTTTCAATTCTTGCTACCTCCTCAGGAATTTTGGCCTCAGCCTCTTCTTTAGTCTTATAGAAATATTTTCCAAGCTCTTCTATAGTATAGTCGGCAACAGTACTCATCCGAGTGATACGAATCTTAAAAGATCCATCTGCCTTGATAGTAAGGCCTGATACCTTACACTCATGTACTCCCTGACAATCTTTTCTAGCATAGGGCTGATAAAAAATATCGCCGATATTACAAGGTAAAAGCTGTACTTTATGGAGCAACAAATGATCTACAAAACGTTCAACAGCTTCGGGCATCCACTGATCCTCAAGTGTTCGATCGCCCCAAGTTGGAAACGTTTTAACCACATCAGTCAGTGTTCTTTTCAGCGTATACATTCAACTTCGCTCCTTCGATCATCAATGCTGCATGATAAGTATTTTTCATAAGCATCGCAATTGTCATAGGCCCACAACCTCCAGGTACCGGAGTGATATACTTTACAATGTCTTTAACCGCTTCAAAGTCAACATCTCCACAAAGCTTGCCGTTCTCATCTCGGTTAATACCAACATCAATCACTACACTATTGAACTTAACATAGTCCTCGTTAAAAAACTTAGGCTTTCCAACAGCGCAAACCAAGATATCAGCTCTTTTGCAAACTTCCTCCAGATTTTTAGTCTTAGAGTGGCAAATAGTCACAGTACCATTCTGTTGCAGCAAAAGATGAGCAATAGGCTTACCAACAATATTAGATCGGCCCACTACGACGCATTCTTTGCCTTCAATCTCGATACTATATCGCTTAAGCATTTCCATAACACCTGCAGGGGTGCAAGGTAGAAACTCAGGATCGCCTTCCATAAGACGGCCTGTATTATAAGGATGGAAAGCATCAACATCCTTAGCTGGGTTAATAGCTTCAAGAATACGCTTCTCATTAATATGCTTCGGCAATGGGAGCTGTACTAAGATGCCATGAACCTCAGGATTGCTATTCAAACCCTGGATTGCGGTAAGTAGATTATATTCAGAGGTGTTCTCTAACATGTGGAACACATGAAACTTAAAACCAATTTCTTGGCAAGCCTTAATTTTGTTATTTACATATGTAGTCGACGCAGGGTTATCTCCAACCTGAATAACTGCCAAACAAGGAGTGGTCTCATAAATAGCCTTAAAAGCCTCTGTAGACTGTCGAAGCTCCTCTCTAATTTCTGCTGCAATAGCTTTTCCATCAATTATCATTTTAAGTTCTCCTCAAGCTTTTCTTGCTCAAGACCACGCTCTGCCAACACCTTAATCCAGCGCAGCCACATAAATTTATTTGAATAAATCTTCCGAAGCCCGTAGTTAGGCGCGTGATCTGCCATATAACAGGCATAGTCAAGCTCTTCTTTAAGCTTCTCTACTGACTTAGTATAAACCTCAATCATTAGCAATGCCTCCCGTACAAGAATTTGTCCATAGGCTTTGCCTTTTCAATTCTTGCGGCATTTTCCGAATAGCCTGGGTCTTTTACTTTAATATTTAATGCAAGAATAGCCTCACCCTCAGTTTCAAATACAGACTTTCCAATATCCGCATCTGAAAACGAAGTTTCAAAAGTACAGCTGCCAGGCTCTCCGCATCTACAATGATACGGTCTATCTACCGTACAAGGAATAAGACCCCACATAAAATCATCGTAGTACCAAATAGTCGAGCCTATCGAAAACTTTGGTTTACTCATTCGGATAGTCTTCCTTTGAGTCAAACTTGGAAATATTTTTCTTCAAACAAAGCACCAGCGCTCTAAGAGTGGCTCGATCGGTGTCATCAAGCTCAGTATTCTGAGCGGAATCCTTAAGTTCTTCCTCAAGGGTCACCAGAGCTCGTCTAACATGACTCGTCTGATCGTACTTTCTAAATGCAACAAAATCATCGATCATAAAAAGCTCCAAAGGATCACTTTCCTTTAGGCCCATAGTTCTACGTACTTCCTTAGGAATAACAACTCTGCCGAGATCATCAATACGTCTTACGATACCAGTACTCTTAAATTCATTCTTATTCATAATTTAATCTCCTTCATACAATTTAGGTGTGCCGTCAGCGTTCAAAATCGGAGTCATACCGGTAGACTGATAGCCGTCAAGAATGACATACATAACCTTAGTATTCTTATCGTATAAGACAGTCCAACCATCCATAGAATCACTATCAATAACTTCAAAATCTACATACTTGCTGGCAACAGCTTCAGCTACGCCTTCAATATTTCCAGACATAGCCGGACTACAGGACACAACAGAAACCAGCAAAAGCAGCAAAAGCAAACAACTTAAAATCTTCTTCACAGTTTAATTCTCAACTTTCTCTAAATATTTAAACGGAACACACATACTATTATAATCAAAATTACCCTCATCCCACTCTATGTCCGCAACTTCATTCTTATGGTCAATGTAGGTTATCCAGCCGATAATACGCTTATAAGCTTCAACCATATCACCAACTTCAAAATCCATATCAACCCTCCACGATGCACGAGCCTTCATGCTTAAGATAAGCAATAGTTCCAGGAATAGGCTCAATAAAATTTATTTCCTCAATGTGCATCTTATCAGAGGTTTTAGGAATAACCTGTCCACCCTTAATAAGAGACATAAAGTCAGACTGATAATAATGCTCATACGCTCGGCCATCAAGTGCGCGAAGAGTAATCTTATAATTATCATCTACCTGATAACGAGACTCATCAATCTCGCACTCAAACCATTCGAAGGCATCCGAAGAACAAGTAAAGCTTATATTAAAGAAACTCTGAATAGGCTGCATCAGACAGAAGTAATGAATGCTTTTATCGATATTATAACGGTTCTTCTCCATAGCTTCCCCCTTAAACAATGCCTCTCGTTTCCTGCAGACGAACTTCCTTAACTTGTCCAAAAGTCTCCTTGAGCAGACGCTGCTTAAAACGCTCGACTCTCTCACCCATGAGACCAATAAGCGGACCAGGACGATCAGTATAAACAGTCAAAACCTTGTCTCGAAGAGAATACTGCATAAGATGAGTAACTTTGGCATCATCTTTCCAGTCTTTCAAAATGTCTCTAATAACGAAATCCATAATTGTTCCTCCTAATAATTATTACATTATATAATACAGTGCCTATAAGTATAAAATGGCGCTTTTGGCAGAAATTAATCTGCCAGCGGCGCCAGAATATGAAAGATACCACATCTCGGACAAACATAAACCCCAGTGTTTTGATTAAAAGCAACACCATCAGGAATCTTAAGACTCATGTGCATATCAATAAAAGGCATCGAGCCAAAACGAAAAGCATCATCTGTCAGCTCTTCTTCAGTAGGTTCTCTAAAATAGGTCTTATGCACATACCCACAGGCAGCGCAGTATTCTACTTGATAGCCTCGACCATTTGTTACCTGCATAAATTAACCTCTCTTATTCCACTTTTCTGCTGCTGCAGCTTTCAAAGCTTCATCTTTCTCTATAGTGCTACGATGAACATCTTCAGCTGGCTTATAAAGCACTCTCGGGCCATAAGTATTACAATCCCAGCAGTACCAGCAAGCGTGATAAATACGCTTAAAATACTGAGTACCGGTCTTTAAAGAGTATCTTATATCAGATCCACCACAAAAAGGACAATTTTCCATATTATTCCTCCGTTATTTATAAATAGGTACTACCTGATGCTCAATCGTGCACCAGCATCTATCGCCTGTTTCCGAAATATAACGTGCGATCTCTTCTTGAGCTCGAATCACAGCCTCGTCTTCAGTTCGGCACTCAACGATCTCCCAACCGGCCTCACCACGAATATCCCAACGGTAAACAACCCAAACTTCTTTAGTTTCTGTAGTAAGACTCGACATATCAAAACTCCTTTGCTGTACAACCGTTTTCACTCATGTTATCACAACTCATACAGCGGCCGTCACAGTCTTCAAGATCAGCATTAACATACTCTGTTTCCGCATTACCGTGCTCCGCATTAGCTGCCGCTTTTTCAATAGCCGCCACTGCAGAACCAGCGCCAGTATGAAGCTTAGCACCACAAAAAGGACAATAGCCAAACTCGCTATCATAAATAAAGCTCAGAGAACCTATAGTTTTCTTACAGCCTCCACAGCGGCCAAGGTCACCAAATGTACCACAGTGCTCGAGGTCAGCCGCAAAAATAACATTCTGAGAATCCATTAGATTTACAATTCCAATAGCGTGAGTAAAAGCTTCTCGGTAAACATCTGCCTTCTCAGGTTCACCCTGTAAAAGCTCAATAACATCTGCATAACTGGTACCAGCCTCAATAAGCCTGTTTGCCGTTTCGGCCCTATTAATAAGCATCTTTAAAAGCCTCCTAAATTTTTCTTATATTATATTATACAGTAGCTAACTACTAGATTTCAGTAGTAAAATAAAAAGAGAGCATATTTTTCAATGCTCTCTGTGGCTCAAAATAAAGCCTTCTGGGACATTTAATTGTCCTTAGTATGTTTACATGTGCACTTAGGTTTCGACTCTGTAGAAGCTGAATTTTCGCAGCACGAACCGTCACAACTACCTGAGCAGCATGTCTGAACAGTCTTCCAAACGTCACCCTCACACAGGCACTGGACATGGGCGGTCTGCTCACTTTCGCTGCTTGAACTGGTAGCAATCGTATAGCTGCTTCCAGATCCCGAGCACTTAGAGCAAACTGCATTGGGACCGCAATTACAAGTTTTGCTACCGGAAAGTACTGTACTTACGGGTAAAGCATCATTAAGAAGGTCGTTTAAGGAAGGGCCTTTAACTGCTATATTAGAAACTTTATTGTTTTTCGTACACCAAGTGCAAGGATCTAAACCTGAAATTCCGACATTTTTATTATTCAAAATAACAGATGTCCAAGCACACTCATAGCAGGGCTCAGTAGTGCCCTTAGGTAGAGTTACAATAAGCTCGTCATTCGGCGTAGGAAGCTTAGTATTTCCTACATGCTCTACAGGTCTAAAACAAGCAGGACACCGAACGTAGCTCTGCTCAACGTCACTCAGGTCATAATCAAAATCACACTCACAATAGCTACAATGAGCAACAAATTTTTTCATAGGGGGACGTAAAATAGTAATCATTTATCTTTCTCCTTATCAATTGGAAATTCTCTTTTAAATTCGTAAGTAGGCACAAACTCTACAGCAAGTAGCAGAAACAGAAGCCATAAGCAGTGTAAACTACCTGTAAATACTACCATTGCAAAAACAAAAGCAAGCACAGCTACAAGACCTAGAAGTCTACAAATTATTGAAGCTATAATACAAGCTGTCCAATTCTTACTCATCTCCACACTCCTTTACCCGTTGTGCGTGTCTCCAGCACATATAACACATGGCCTTATACTTTTCATCTCCACCAATATCTACCTGTTTACCAGACGTTACGAGGTTCCCGTCTAAAAACTTTCCGGTTAGAACCGCTTTCTTGCCACACTCACAGAAAGTCTCAAGTTCAATCAACCTATCTGCTATCTCAAATAGCCTCTGAGAACCTGTAAAAAAGTTAGTTCTAAAATCTGTTTTAAGCCCATAACATAAAACAGGAATATCAAATTCCTTAGCTATCTCATTAAGCTCATCTACCTGCCAAGACTGTAAAAATTGTGCTTCATCACAAATAATCAAGCTTGTATAAGGCGGCGGACAAATATGCTCTCTTGCCCCAACAGGATGAGCTTCTGCCTCAATGCCAACACGAGACCTAACCAAAGTTTGTCTTGTGCCGTCCTTCAAAATCTTATCATCTCGGGTATCAATAGACGGTTTAATAAGCCATACGTGCTGCCCCATGCTCAAAGCATTATGTCTTGCCATAAGAGCATTAGCAGTCTTAGAGCATCCCATAGGGCCATAATAAAAGGTAAGATCAGCCATCTATCTCGCCTCGCTCAATACTATTCTGTCGGATCTTCTCTGTAGTTCCTGGTTTGAGGCCTCCCTCTGCTTCGAGTTCTTTCATGAACTCGAGGGCTTTGCCATACATAGCCTTCCTAAATTCCTCATAAGTCTCACACGTTGCCGCTACCTGAATTACTTCAAGCATAACCTGCTTCTTAATGAACTCGGTCTGGGCTTTCATGGCTGCATGCAAATCTTCTGCGTATCCTGCCATATTTATCTCCTTACTTGCTAATAGTATTTATTTCGCCACATTTAGTACATTCGCACTTGTAAGCGTGATCAAAGAGCAGACCCCAACCTAAAGTAGTCACAGTCTCAAAAATTCGCCATGGAATAGAATCCTCACACTCTAACTTCCTGTGCTTAGTTTCTCTTCCACATTCTGAGCAATAACCAACTAGATACTTTGCCATAAATTTATCTCCTTTACTTCTTAGATATTATATTATACAATAAAAAGAAAAAGAAAAGTCTCTTAATTAAGAGCTTTTCTTTTTATCTATTTGAGCTGCGGCTAATGCTGTAACAGCAGTCATAATATTAGCTTCTGCATCAGATAGGCTTTGGCTCGGAAAAGGCTTATCCAAAGGCACTGGTTCCTTAGTTAACTTTGCTACTGAATTCCCAATATCTCTAGTATGGGCGTCTAAAATACTTGTAGCAACAGTCTCAGTAGACTCTTCTAAAAGACCATCAATCTTAGCAAAAAGCTCTTCTAAATTGTCAGCCGCACAAGGAACCTCAACTATTAAACCTTGCTCAAAATCTTGAGAAGTTAACTCTAAAACTCTACGTTTTATACTTGCCACATTAAGTTTGGTATCACTATCCTTAATGCCATTTAGCCATTTAAATTCATTATAGGCTGAGCCAAAAATATCAATTAAGCCGCTCTCAGGCCCAGTCAAAATAAACTTACAAGTTTGACTAGCTGGAGCATTTTTACTCAGAGGCGTATGACTGAAAATAAACTTAGCTCTGTGAGTGCTAGTTAAACTGGAAGCATTTGCTTTCCAAGTCTTGCATTCTGCTTTTACAGCCTTTCTGGCATCCCGGCTAGAAAGCATAAAATCTGGCAAAATTACTTCCTTAAAGCCTTTTCCTAGATCATACTCAGTAAAATAAAGTAATGCTTGACGCTCTCCCGCAGTCAGGGTTAAGGTGGCAGGGATAGACTCAGTATTATTGAACTTGTCTACCAAAGCAGCTTCTGCGGCATGTTCTAAATAGAAAGTTATAAACCTAGAGTACCAAGATCCGCTTTCTCCTTGATTAGAACGGCCAAGTTTAAGATCTAATAGCTCCCGTAGATGTGTCCAATAAGCCCTATCAAAATGCTGACCAGTAGACTGCTCCACTGCACGTTGTATCACCTCGACAAAACTAAATTCATAGCTATATGACTCCGTAGATTCCCAAAGCTTATTCATATCATTATATGTTTTTAAAAAATCATTTTCTTGAAAAATCATTTTATGTCACCTTCAAAAAGCATTCTAAATAATTTAGCAATTAGAGAAGACTCTATAGCCTTAAACTATAGAGTCTGTGTTATTTTCATATTCCCATTGCTCAAAATAGAACACAATTTTTCTAGGATGTTCTTCAATAAGACCATAATCGAGGCCGACTTTATATATGTAATTACCTTCCTGAAGCTTCTCAGGAATCTCCTCAATATAGCGTCGAAATGTTTCGAGTGAATGAGCTCTCTTGTAATGGTTACATCTTCTACAAGAGGGCATAAAATTGTTAAAATTTTCTACCTCAAACTCAGTAGCCTTTCCAAAGCGTTCTCTCTGTACTGGAATAAGATGGTCCACCTGCCACCCCTTCTGTGTTAGTTCTTTTCCACAATAAGCGCAGTGACCACCGTATTTCTTAAATATTTCTGCTCTCAGCTTTTGAGGAATAGCTTTACGTTTTACTTTTGGCATAAATCCTCCGCTGCCTTCTTATCACGTTCCATAGCTTCTACCCAACGAAGCCTCTCTACTATGGCATGGCACTGTTCTCTTAAACAAGCCATATAAACACGCTCTTTAAAGGATCTATTAGGATCGTCAGAATTTCCACTTGTAGTCTGACAGTATTCAATAAATGTCTGTTGGTTAGCTAGTATACAATCTAGAGCTTCAAATAAAATTCTCTTCTCAAATAGTTCTTCTGTCATGTTGTCTTTTACACCTCTCACAAGTTTCTGCACATTTCTCTACAAACCAATGCATCTCAAGTGCCGCGTCATAAGCTGAATTATGCGTATTAAGTAATTCCTCTTTCTTGGCATTTCCAATAGGACACTCATCTGAGCAATAACTTCTCTGTTCAACTGTAAGTTCCATGAATAGTCTCCTTACTATAGTTTATATTATATAATACAATATAAAATGCTAAATTATATAGATCTCTCGAAAGGAGTAATTTTTTATGAATATTTGGGAAGCTTTTAATGAACTAGACAGTCTAGAAGAAGCTTTTGCTGGTAATTATAAATCACCCTACTTAGGTATTAGTGATGCAGATAAACAGGCAGCTAAACAACAATGGAATCTCTATAGCACTACTTGTCTTATGCCTACTGCTAATGGTTGGGTACGACCTGGTTTACTTGACAGGTATATGGGCACAACACTTCACTACATTTTGGACTATGATATCTTTCACAAGGCATATGATTCGGACTTGGATAAATATGGCTTACTCTCTATGTTTAATGCGGATGGTACTCTTGGTCCAAGAGGTTGCTATGGAAACCTTAAAGAATCTAATCTAGCCACAAGAGATCCACTCTACAATGCAATTATTGGCTTGTGGCGCTGGGTGCATAGTGATGATAATCGTATCAAAAGAGCTAATACTATTGATACACTCACTGCCGATAAACTTATCGCCGCAGCGAAAGAAAAGCATGCTAAATGGGAAATTGCTCAAAAGGCAAAAGCAGAGCAAGAAGCAAAGGAAAAGGCGGACTTAAAAGCAGCTGAGGACGCAAGAGACAAACTCGTAGATATCTTACCTGATGCTCTTACTCTTGTAGACCAAGATCTGTTGAGTCAGCTTGAAGAGACTGGTTCAACTGGAATAGATATTGGCCATCAAAAAACTGAAAACTATTTATTAATTAATAAGTTTGGTTCTACTCCTCTACCGGCTAAATCCCTTGAAGACTATACTCCAGAATTTTTAGCTAATTGCATTACTAATCGTCTTAATGAGCTTGATTTAACGACTCAAGTTCAAATGCATTATCTTGGGCTTGATATTGTAAAGCAATGCTATATGGACCATCCTAATGCTGTAACAGCTTACTGGATCCATGAAGGTACAAACGAAATTTATGTGCCTGCCTCTAAGTTTACTCAGCTTGTAAATAAAGAAACTAAAGCACTCGCTTCTCCGCAAGACCTCTCACAGTGCACTCTTGCTTTCATTAAAATCTCAGATATTGGCAGTAAGCAAACTAACTCAGCTACTGAAGATGTACACTCCTCACATTACTATAGCTACAGTAAAGATTTAGTTGAAACTACTGACTTGCAGCACTTTGCGCCTAAACAAAAGAGTAATTTCTTATACTCTCAAAAGCTTAAATACTATAAAGACTTCGAGGAAGTTTCTGGATATGGTAGCTTCTACAACTACCCTGGCTTTGATACTTGGGTACAAGAATCTGAAACATTCTACGGCAATGGCTAATAATAAAAAGACCTTAGACATGATCTAAGGTCTTTTCTTTTACTTAAGCGAGTTCATAGAACTCAACATAGCCGTCACTATAGACTTTCTTAGCATACTTACCTGAAGGCTCTACATAAGTAGTAGCCGTCGTGGTGCTAAAATTAGATCCCTCTTCTTGCTGGTAAGTCCAGTCCATGTCAAGGAGCGTTCCTAAATCGAGATCGGTATCATTATCATAGTCTATAATAGGCTCTAGCTCATTCAGTCTTTCCCAGGTATCCATTATCTATCCTCGGCTTTCTTAACCTCATTGTTAGGCACTCCAGCAAAAGCCACTGGAAAGCCAGAACTGAGACTCTTTTGAACATCAAGTACTCTCTGATTTCGTGAGCCTCTCCAACGATTGCTATCAGTAATATCTCTCTGCTCTTGTTTATAAGGACCAGCTACAAGAGCCTGCATATAAGACAAAAACTCAGCTGTATCAGGAGTATGCTTTCGGCCACCTTCCAATAGATCTTCCCACTCATAGCCAGTATAACACCAAACAGGCTTCTCCGGAAATGCTCGGTGTACCGCTCTAAGAAGTGGCACCAGACCTTCTTGATTCTCTGGCTCAAAGGGCTCGCCGCCACAGATAGACAGTCCTGCAATATAAGGCTTACTCAAGTGATAGAGTATAAAGCCAAGAGTATCTTCAGTAAAAGGTTCTCCAGCAGCAAAGCACCAGGTGTCTGAGTTATGACAGCCTGGACAGTGGTTCCGACAGCCTGAGACAAATAGAGTAAGTCTTATCCCAGGCCCTTCAGTCACGGAGCTTTTGTTTATACGTATGTAGTTCATCTTAGATCTTGCAAACCACCCAAGTATTAGTACCGGTCTTAATAGATCTGTAGCCGGGAGCAATATAGTTTACTGCCTCAGCTCCATTGTCATCAGTATACGCCTCCGCGGGATTAAAGCCTACGAAGGTACCGCCTCTTACAATAATAGTACCAGGCTTAGTGTTGTTAGAGTTAAGAGTCCACTTAGGAGTTTCGCACTCAAAGTAACCACCGTTGATCTCAACAATACCACCGTTCTTTACGTAAATAAGATCAAAGTGAGCAGCGTCATTTCCCTGAGCACCCTTATTGGTGAAAGTACCATCATCAATAATAACATGGCCGCCGTCTGCCCATACAGCCATATTGTAGTCATTCTTACCTACGCCATTAATGATACCCTTACCACTGATAATAAGATAGCCCTTCTCCTTTACATGAAAGATACCATCACCGACAGTATCTTCAGGAGCAGAAATCATTCTACCAGCAAGATTGATAGAGACAGGCTCAGAAATAACTCTAGCGGTCTCATATACCACATTTTCAGTGAGTTCCTCAGTAACCATGGGGGTAAGAACTTTACCGTTCACTGTAACGGTATCGGCGCCCTTGTCTACTACAAACTCATACTCAGGAGCAGCTACAGGCTTATCATCCTTAAAGGTCACACAAATTCTTCCGTTTCTTTCGTAAATAAACATAATATACTCTTCCTTTATATTTTATTCTCCGAGGTGGATCACGCGTTCTTTAATTTCTTGCGTTCTTCCATATCCCCATTTGTTAACCCCAATATAGCCACAAGTTCTACGGGCTACATTAATAAGTTTTTCGTCGTGGTTATCACAGTTAGGACAATACCACTTCATATCCTCTGTAATCTGCATCTCGCCATCATAGCCGCAGACCTGACAATAGTCACTCTTAGTATTAAGTTCAGCATACATGATATTATCATAGATGAACTTCATTACCTCAAGGACAGCCTCTACATTAGATGTAAGATTAGCAGTCTCTACATAACTAATAGCACCGCCAGGAGCAAGTCTCTGGAATTCAGCTTCGAGAGCAAGCTTTTCGAAAGCATCGATCTCTTCAAATACAGGAACATGATAGCTATTAGTAATATAGTTTCTGTCCTTACCATCAAGCTTTTCAAAGACATCATTGCCAAAGCGGGATTTAAGCTTCTTAGCAAACTTATAAGTAGTAGACTCAATAGGAGAACCGTAAACAGAGTAATCGATATTCTCCTCTGCCTTCCACTTAGCACACATGTCATTAAGCTTCTGCATTACCTTAAGGCCAAAATCCTTGCCCTCAGGATCGGTGTGGCTAACTCCGGTCATATACTTAACACACTCATAGAGTCCTGCGAAGCCAAGGCTCGCAGTAGAGTAACCATTGTATACAAGGTCAGTGAGCTTTTCGCCATAGTCCAATCTTGCCAAGGCACCATATCTCCAGAGGATAGGAGCTACATCAGCGGGTACTTCAAGGAGTCTGTCGATACGCGCTCTAAGGCCAAGGTGGCAGAGTTCGCATCTCTCTTCAAGAAGCTTCCAGAACTTGTCTTTATTCTTACCAGAAGAAAGAGCTACGTCAGGCAGGCTGATAGTAGTGACACCCATGTTAAAGCGGCCATAGTACTTCGGCTTCTCAGGATCATAGTTAAGAGCTTTAGCATAGTTGGCAGTAGTTCTATCAGGAGTCAAGAAACTTCTACAGCCCATGCACGGATATACATTACCCTCTCCTGCCTGCTGGCCTGCGCGAAGTTTATACTCCCTCATCTTCTTTGCAGAGATGTAATCAGGTACAAGTCTCTTAGCAGTGCATCTAGCAGCAAGCTTTGTGATTTCCCAATACTCAGAGTCTTCTCTGATATTGTCTTCATCTAATACATAGAGAAGCTTAGGAAAAGCAGGGGTGATATAAATACCTTGGGCATTCTTAAGACCCTTGATTCTCTGATGCAAGAACTCCTCAATAAGCATAGCAGTCTCTTCTTTATACTCTGGGTCCTCAGAGATGTGCATGTTTACAGAAATAAAAGGCGCCTGACCATTGGTACTGGACATAGAGTTAATCTGATAATTAAAGGTCTGTACGGAATCTCGTACTTCCTTCATGAGACGCTTCTTTGCAATCTTCTTGATAAGCTCAGGCTTGTTATCAAGAGTAAGATCTGCAAGCTCACCTGCTACTTCATCAAGATAGCTCTCATAGCTCATTCTTACAAAGGGTGCAAGATGCGTTAAGGTAATAGTTACGCCACCATACTGAGAACTACTAACCGCAGTAATAATCTGGGTTGCTACAGTGGTAGCCGTAAGAAGCCTGTGCTGCGGATCGATACGTACTCCGTTGAGGACAGTGCCATTCTGGAGCATGTCTTCAAGGTTAACGAGACAGCAGTTGTTTCTGGCTTTCTCAGCCATATAATCCATGTCATGCTGATGAATAATTCCTGCGTCGTGAGCCTCACATACGGCTCTGGGAAGAAGGAATCTTCGAGCAAGGTCTGTACCAGCGATACCTGCGAGGTAGTCTCTTTGAGTTGTTACGATAGTAGCATCCTTGTTAGAGTTCTCAGTATTCCAGTACTCACTTTCACCGGAAAGAAATTCCAGGAAGGTCTTATCTGTTACATTCCCTCGCGCTTGGGTTCTCTGGTCGCGGTAGAGAATATAAGCTTTGGCAGTTTGGTTAAACTTACTTTTAAGTAGCGTGTCTTCTACGAGGTCCTGAATCTTTTCCACAGAGAGTCGATCGCAATTTAAGCGCTCACATTTATTAATAACAATCTCCGCAATTCGATCAATATCTTGGGAAGTCATATCCTCGGTGACATCGCTGTTGGCAGCACTAATAGCCTTGATAATCTTAAAGCTATCGAAGTCTACTACAGTGCCATCGCGCTTTACTACCTTCATATATTTGCCTCCATATTTAATTTTCTCGGTATATATTTTAGCAAATTCAATTCGCTATTTTCCTCCTTGTTTTAAGCTCAATATAAAATATCAGGGCATCCTTGTAGGAAAATTACCCTGATATATTATACAGTACTAAGGCTGTAATTTCTTAAAGAAGGAGAAGTAAATTCCTATGCCGTCACAATAGAAATAATATCTCTCCTGATTATTAGTTTCACTTATAGCAAACTTTCCTTTAGCCCTGAATCTGGCTAAGTATAAAGCACCTACAGGTCTCATGTTAATATCAAGAAGTTCTACAATAGGTGGCTTATCTAGTTCTGACCATAGAGTAAATAGCTCTGCAGGGGAAGTATTAAGTTCCATCTGGTCCCTCCTGCCTATGATCCCAGAGATGCCAGGTTTCGCGCGTCCTACCAAATAACCACTGATCCATGAAGTGTCCGGACCAGACGTAGCTCCAGTACTCAGCTATCATATCTTCTGCTATCCGTAGTTCTTCCTTATAAAACTTTTTGCACTCCAGGTATTGGGTATACGCAAACAGTAATGGAAACTCTCCTTCTCCTTGGGCTACTTGCTTACAGTATGTAGAATAGACCTGCTTAGCACAAGTCTCAAATAACTCTATAACCTTTAGTAGCCCTGCCCGGCCTGCTTTTACAATACCATATTCAGTAGTATTTTTTATATACTCCCATTCATGGTGCTGTCCTTTAAGAGCTACTTCAGTAAGTTCTTTAAATAATTCCTCCTGCTGCTCTGCACTCGGCTCTTGTAAATCTTCAAATTCAAACACTTATATATACCTTCAAAGTTATTACTTATTTTTTTCACGAGGATTATCTACTTTAAGCTGTTTAGCAAGTCTACTGATAATATCATAAGCACTCTCTGCACGTGCAAGTTTCTCAGCGTCTTGAGCATCTTGGACTGCCTTATAGGCACCCATCAAAAATCCTTTAATAATAGCTTCTTCGCCTCTGGTCATATTATATCTCCTTATAATGAATCCTCTGTCATTTGTTCTAAAGCTTCTTCTACTGCTTCTTTAAAAGTAATATCCGGA
>JAEIGA010008101.1_pt1 | contig 15930 bp, 8 predicted proteins | sample 9270691 | NCBI WGS metagenome assembly JAEIGA01 (sample SAMN17057246, study PRJNA624740) | gut metagenome | biome: biome; isolation source: fecal sample | host: Bos grunniens | place: China: Xizang | collected 2019
ATTTTGCAGCATCAGCTCAATCAATCTGTTAGCAACAGGCCACTCGCTAGAATAAATGTTATACCTGAAATTATACATCTGAGGGAAGATATAATATGGACTTTCTTTTACAGTAACGGAACCTCGTCCTAAAGCGCCTTCCTGAAAATCAAACCCAGTATTGGTTTCCATCATGAAATACAGCATATCGCGAAATACTCCCATTTGGACATCATAGTCTGTCATGGTTTGTCCACGTCTGTTCCAGCCTCCGCCTCCACCACGTCCATTTCTGCCGTTATTCTTTCTCCATTCTTTTTGTTGTTTAATATTAAAACGCCAACTATTATACATCTTTTCAGGTACTAGCACCATTTCTGGCTGCATTTTCTCCTGAGCTTGAGTCCAAGTACGTGAATAACTTGAAAAATGAGCTGGAACCTCAATCATAGAAAAACGATTGAAAGGATACAGCATACCGACAGTCTCCTCGTAGTCAAACCTCACATCACTGATAATAGAAGGAATCGTATCATGTATAAGATCCAATTCTTGAGAGAAGAAATCATGTCCATCAATATACCACACCGAATACAACGTGCTGTCAACCACAATAGAACAATCCTTGTAAGGTCCAATGATAAGCGACAACGACTGCAATGGGTATTCTGGGGAAAAAGATGTTACCAAAGAATCTGCACTCAGTTTGCGTTCACCTTGCGACAACACAGTCATTCCCTCATTAGGTTTTACCTTCATACTGAAATTCGTAAAGTAGCTCTGCTGCCAGTCGGGACTTTCGCTACTATAACATACGCCAGGACGTGGGTACCAGTAAATTTCAGGAGTAAGCAAAGTGTATTCTTCTGACTGGTATCCATACTTCTTGCCTATGTTGAAGTTATCCATAAACTTCTCTTGCTGATTTAATGTCTCTTCTGGGATGTCCAAATAGCAGATGCGTTCATCAGCAACTCCCTCGTATTCAATCGTGAAGGCAACACGTTCGTCTGACTTAACTTTTGCAGGGAAGTCTATCACCAATAGATGTTCTTCACGCTGGAATTGAAGCGGTTTACCATTCATTGTTACTGAAGCAACTTTGAAACCAGGGTTCAATGTGAATGTAAATGCTGATGCTTCGTTTACTGGAGTAGCGATAATATCAGCCTTAAACTTCAACAAATCGTCTTGTTGTTCCACATCTATTCTGCAGGAATCCACCTCCATCTTAGGGTCATTTACATGAAGATTGTTCAGTTCGACCAATCGATCCTGAAAATGCTCAGAACCAACATATTGGTAAACATGGTAACAACCACACCCAACACCAGCAACAATCAACAATGTTGCTGCAGCACGCCATGGATAGAGTGCACGGGGAGAATTGGGGAGACGGCGGAACAAAGAGATGCTGCACAAAATAAATCCGAGTCCCAATAACAGATACATCAATCGATGAATAGCAAGTGACTGCCAATCGGCAAATCCCGTGATGGTTGACATGAGCATCGGAAGATTGAAACCGATATAGTCAAACAGATAATAGAACTTGTCACCAATATAGAAAAGAGTCAAGCCAATGTATCCCAGCAAGATAACAAACGTAAGAGCCTGATTCTTGATGACAAGCATCAGGAATGTTGACAAACCTATAATATAAATAAGTGTAGGAATGTTCAGGATGAAGAAATACATGAAGAAGCTAAGTGGCGACACATGCTCTTGCAAATGGACATAACCCATCATTATGGAGATGGCCATCACAATGAAATTGAGCAAGACAAACACTTGGATAGTACCCCACATCTTTCCCAGCAAATATTCAGCATTGCTCAAAGGACGCACATAAAACACTTCTGAGGTGTCCAGTTGCTTGTCTCGTTTCAGATATTCAGATGCCAAAAATATTGAGACAATGGCTTGAGCCACATTGAAATAAAGCATCAAATTGTAGGCAAGTAACGAAGGAATGCTGACAAAAGCATGGGTGTTTACGAGAATGGATGCAGACGAGGTGATAATCAATATAACCGAAACGGTTGAGAACACCTTGAAAAACCAGCTTCTCGTCAACAGCTTAGATTCGTATTTTGCTACTGACAGTATATTGTTCAAGAACTGCATAGGGAGTTCGAAGTTTTTTTGGTTAGTTTTTACAAATAAGATTTAAGGAAAAAAATGTCTGGAATTAGTCGTTCAGCCACAAATCAAGCTTACTTTCCATGAAATACACATAAGCGTGTTCAAGATTAGGCGTGAAAGGCTCTGCCTCATAGCCATCAAGGGCATCTGCTACAACCTGAATCTCCCAGTTTCTACCTCTTGGAATGGTTGAGATAACTGGATAACGTGCGCTTATCGTCTTGTAGTCATCATTGCTGACACACAAACGCCACACTTTACCATCCGCACGTCGCAACATTTCTTCTGGAGAACCTTTAAAAGAAATCTCCCCCTTGTTCAGCAGTGCCATATCAACACACGAGCTGGAAATGTCACCCACAATGTGAGTTGACAAAATAATCGTAATATCGTTACCGCTCACTTGAGTCAAGAGGTTACGGAAACGGATACGCTCTTCAGGGTCGAGACCTGTAGTAGGTTCGTCCACAATAATGACTTTAGGCTCATGAATCAATGCCTGTGCAATGCCCAGTCTTCGTTTCATACCTCCCGACAGCTTTGACGCATATCGTTCACGCACTTCATAAAGACCTACCTGTTCGAGCATGTCGGCTACCGCTTGCTTACGCTTGCGGCTATCGTCCATGCCAGAAAGACGAGCAGCATAATCTAGATATTCAATCACCTTGTATTTAGCAAAAAAACGGAAATCCTGAGGCAGATACCCAAGTATGCGTCTTACTTCACGGCGTTCTTTCAGCAAATTATACCCATACATTTCCACTTCTCCGCTGGATGGCTCCATCAAAGCCACCAAAATACGCATCAATGTGGATTTACCTGCGCCATTGGGACCCAACAAACCAAACATCCCTGAAGGAATCTCCAAATTGATGTCCTTCAATGCATGATAGCCGTTTGGATAAACCTTGTTCAGGTTCTTAATTTTTATAGACATAGCCAGCTAACCTTTAATTGTCGACAATAATAAAAATTGTGTTTGCGCTACAAATTTAATAAACTTTTACATTGTGGCAAAGCATTGTATAAAATAGCACACAAAAAAATAACAATATTTCACATTTTATACACATTTTTCCTTTTCACAACCCACATATAATAGATTTGCGACGTATTTACTCCAAAACAGACTTCTGGACATCTTCAACAGGCGTTCACCGTGTGCATAAAATATTAAACACCGTGCACGAAATATTTCGTAGGCGGTGTTTAATATTTTATGCACACGGTGAACATGCAGGAACAAGCCCCAATGCCACAACTAATTTCTAACAAAACATGAATCGCTTTCAAGAATAGAGAAAATACGTACCTCCATCACTAGAGCAATATCTTCGCAAAAGTTCTTGCAAATGACGCGCATTGGCTTCTACTCTTTCCCTGCTGCCGTCATAGCCATTGATGAGTACCACAAGATGAGTCGATTCAAGAGTAAGCTTAGTCCGTTCATGGTCACTTGTAGGCGTTCCGACACCACCTTCTGCATCACGATAGACAGGAAGCCCTTCAATGTTGATGATTCCACGCCCTATACCTTCATAAGGCTCCCCTTGACGTCCTATGCCAAGTGTGAGCGTGTCACCAACAAACCTGGAAGCATCAAATCCTCCTATGCTATACCCATGTACCATCGAGGCCAGATTTATCAGGTCAACCAACGTGTTTACCTTGTATAGTTCCTTTCCTTGCAGCACGCGACGCAGCAAAGCTTCGGCCGCAGGGCGATAGCGCGAAGGGTCTTTGCCACAAAGACGATAAATGCTCCGAGTAGCAGAGATCGGGGTGATTTCTTTAAGAGTCTCGGTCGTATGTTGCAGACAAAAAGTTTGGCTAAAATTCCCTATCTCATTCCATAATGCGGAAGAGAAAAGGCTATTGCGAACAGATGCCTCTACACATGCCCCAACAAACAGAGGGCAAACATCCTTAATTTCCTGTGATACAACAATTTTCATAAGTCAACATTTCTGTCAGATTCCTTTAGAATGGATAACCTACGGCAAAATGGAAGCCCAATCCGTCACTGAACTTGCGAATATTGTAATAACCAGACTTACCAGTATCGTAGGGGGCATGGATTCCTATGCCAAGATCAAGACGGAGGATGAGGAAATCGAGGTCGTAACGGACACCTAATCCCGTACCCAGCGCCATATCTTTTAAGAATCTATTAAGTTTAAACTGTCCACCAGGATGGGCATCATCCTTACGCATGAGCCATACATTGCCGGCATCAATGAAGAATGCTCCCTGAAGGGCATTGACAATGGGAAAACGGTATTCAGCATTGAGTTCGAACTTCATGTCGCCAGCCTGATCAAGATAGGTTCCTCTTCCTTCGCGGTCCAAGTAGCTACCTGGTCCTATGCTGCGAACGGCAAATGCACGAATACTATTGGCACCTCCCACATAGAAAAGTTCACTATAAGGAGCATAACGAGAGTTCCCATACGTCCAAATTGCGCCCAATTGTACACGTGTAGCAATCGTACTTTTATCTGCAACACGGAACTGATTATTCAGCGTAAACGTAAATTTGAGAAACTGAGAATAAGGAGTACCTAACAGTTTTTTATCTTTCTTGTGGTAGTCAATACCTATGATGGAATTGGCTGTGTTGAGCAAATTTCCGGATTCTTTGACCGTCCCCTCAAAATGCATAGAATGCGCCAAACGAGTATTCCATGTATTATCATAGATAATAGAATACTGCATAGCAGGGATGAACTGGTCGCGCAATGACACATAAAGGGCTGAATTGTTGGCCACAATAGAGTCGAAACGAGCCGTGGTATGCTGCATCTTGTTGTAGGAAATAGTGAGAGGAGTCAATTCGTGACTCCATGAGCGACTGGTTTGGAAACCATATTTTGCCTCTGCAATGAAGGACATGAGCCTATAGTAATTGGCTCTATTTAGCTGATTGATATTCAGTCGATAAGTTGTAGATGCTGGATACCTGAAAAATTGTTTATTGAGTCCAGGAAAAGCAATCCATGGATAGGACAGCGACATATCAAGTCCAAGTTCATAGGAATCAATACGTTTATTCTCTCCAAACTGCTTTTGGGTCTGCCACTCATAACTACCTTTCAATCCTACAGAAAGGGTCTCTCCATGATGGAAAGCGTTTCGTTTAGAGAGAATCAGTCCCAAACTCGGTCCTACCTGCGAATTAGACTTCTGCGTGATATTGAAGTCCAGTTCAGCATCGACAAGCTGGTCCATCGTCAGTTCCAGGCGAACATCAAGCGTATCGTTCGTCAAAGTTGTATCTCGAGGCGTAAAAGTAAATTTCATGCCAGAGAAAATGTTCATGCTATGCAAATTTGCAATGGTTTTGTCCACATTAGACTGATTGAACAAACGACGTTTCCAAAACTTGAAATTCTTAAAAAGCACACGAGGAGCTACAGGCATACGGTCACCTTGATATACAATCTTCAAGTCATTCAGCATCAGAGAGTCTGTATACTGATTTACCATACGCTGTCTCGTCTCAGTGGAACGCTGTTCCGTGCTGGCTTGACGACGATTTGTACGCACACGAGGCTGACGAATGTATGCACTCACATTTCCAAAGTAATACTGCTGTTTGGCATTCTGCGGCATATCTATGTCAGGAAGCACACAAAGGGTAACCCGATAAGGAGCATTGGTTGAATCAGCCAAATAAGTCACATAATCAGGACGATAGTAATAAAAGCCGTTGTCACGAAACGCATTAACTATACGCGTCTTTTCACTGGTCAAATCAAGCGTAGAAAATTGTCCTCCCTTATGAACATAAGCATCATCGGCTGTAGCTCGCAATATACTGTCCTCTATGGCTGGGAAACGATACTGTATGCTATCATACAGATAAGGTTCATCAAGTTTCACATGATAGGCAATCTTCTGCTGCTTCGGATTTTTCTGATTGACAAGTTCATAATCTACTTTCCCTCGGAAATATCCATAATTCTGCAAAAGGTTTGTCGCAACTTTTGCTCGCATATCAGGAGAAACGTGAGAAATCGTAACTGGCGGTGTGGAAAATGAATCAAACAGCCACTTATTAAAACCCTTACGAGACTTATTCACATAAGCATTGTAGGTCCACAATCCGACTTGAAACGGACTTCGCAAAGAAGAACTCCCCATGAATGAACCATTGGGCTGATAGGCAAGAGCGGCCTCAACTTCGAGCAAAGCATTTTCTTCCGCCAAAGTACCAAGTCGGTCTTCTACCTCTATCTCCTTGATACCCGTATAAAGCATTTCACCCTCTGGAAGCTGAGAAGTCGTCGAGCATGCAACAAGAAGCATTAATATAAATATGTGTAAGAATGTCTTTTTCATCGCCCTTGCTATTTTGTTTCGTCATCTTTTTTCCGCCAGATAAAGAGATCCGACAACTTATCTACTTTCTTACGCAGAAGTACACCTGCACCATTCTTGTCTAACTCACCTTCAATCAAATTCGAATAGTCCTTTTCATGAAAAAGTCTAATATACTGCGTTCCGCCATTATCGAGTCGCCATTCCAGAGACACGTCATCTATGTAAGCTCCAGACTCGTTTTGTTCTGTGTTGCCATCTGCACTCACCTTTCCGCCTATCACAACATTCAGACGATCAGAGAAAAAACGGCGAGAGAACTTGAAGGAGTAGTCCGTACGGCTGGTACCATCATCGCGAGTTGTCTGTTCCATTCCCACATTGATATCTACCATTGTCGAAAGAGCACGTCCTGCAATGTTGTTTATCTCATTTTGCAAGAAGTTATTTAGAGCATTCCCAGCAGTAAAACCCTTGCTGTTAGATCCAGAAAGGTACATACCTGTAGCAAGCATCGCCACTGCTAGCTTATTTTTTTCTTCAGCAGAGCATGCTGCCAACTCATTCTGAACAGCCTGGTCTTCAGGAGCTTCTATCGTAAACGCCAATCCCATATTATCCAACGAATTGGTTATTTTCAATCCCGTATCAAATGCGACACTACGACTAGAGCCATCGCTCTGCCCTACAGCAGCACGTACCCGCTCTGTTGCAGCCACATTCAGCACAGGGTTAGTTGGATTACCTGTAAATTCAATATAGGACCCATTATGAATTGTAAATGTCTTGAGTGGAATGATTGGCAACGTGTATTTCATCTCACCCTCATTGATGGTATATCGTCCCTGCAGATTGATTACACCTTCAGGCGTGTAAAGCATCGTGACAGAGCCACCTCCCTGCACGTTGATATAGCTTTGTTTGTCAGCAGAGAACTCGCAATTAAACTTTGCGCCATCCTCAATGCTCAATGACATGTTCATGTCTATACCCATAAAGGTCTTCTTGAGCATCTCATCACGAGGTGGAGGCGGAGCGCTGAAATCCACAAAAGTTACAATATCCTCCAAACGATCACCCTGATACAAAGGGGTTTCCGTCATAATATAGGTAATGTTTGTTGTAGGCAAAACTCTCACCAATCCACGTACTGTAAGATCGTTGGTTGAACCAATGACACGAGCAAAGAAATCTCCGTACATATCACCAAACAGCACCTTATTGCTACTACGCTGAGCTTCTACAATTTTAAAATTAGAGCCTCTGAGCGACAAAGACAAGAATAGTTCTTCAAAATCAGAGAAATCCACATAGCCATTCAAAGCCAACGGATTCTCATCTGCACCATAGAACTTGAAGTCATCAAACTCTACACGGCTGTCAGTAAATGCTATCGTATCATTCGCCAAAGTAAAGTCAAGGCTGTAAGGATCGGAAAGCACATGCATATCGCGAGGCATCAATGCCCCATTGAACAAGAGAGCATCCATTGGCCCCTTCACATCCATATGACCTGACAGCGCACCTTTAAATCCTACCAACTGGTCTGGGATGAAAGGATTAAGCATATCTACAGGCACATCTTCCAACAACATGCTGGCATCAAGTTCACCTTCATCCGTTGCATCGTACACTCCTTCCAAGAAAACGATGTCGTTGCCATTATAAGCTAAATTAGCATCTATCACATGAACCGTCTCACTCTGAGGAGCATAAGTAAACTGCGAATCAAAATCTCCCACATTCAAACCTTCATACACAAAGCTGTTAGCATCGAGAGAACCTTCCACCAAGAAATTTTCCTCTTGGTCAATATAGTATGCATCCAAATTCAAAACACCTGCCATTGACGGTAGATTAGGCACAGGCACAATAGTTAGCAGTTCCTTCAAATTCAGGTCATCGATAACCAGATTGGCAATTTGTTTTCCCCACTCGTTCTCATCAGCATATACCGCCATATAGCAACTGTCCGTCAAGCTCTTCAAGCGCACATCTGCCTGAATCGGCTTCTGAGGCCGAGTGGTTATATAATTATCGCCATTCAGGCTAAACTCTCGGAATGCCAGCACTGGCTTCTGTGGATACAAACTGAAATTAACACAGCTGTCTGCAGCGTCAGCCTTTACACCAAGGTCTATTCCCTTACGGTCTTTCTTGTCGAAATAAGTTAAATGTGCATCCGCCTTGTCAGCCATTAAAAATCCTTCAAGATAGGCACGGAATGCGGGAAGCTGAGGCTGTTCATGACACTGCACACCTACACGATAATCCAGCTGTGTCGTGTCTTGCATAATCGTGAAGAAAGCCGTATCAACCATGACATCATCCATCACGAAAGAATAAACATGTCCGTTACTCATCACTCCATCCTCTGGCGTCATCTCTATATCAGTTAAAAACTCACGGAACCTGATACCATACACATTCAGAAGGTCTGCCAACGGGTTTTCATAACCTGCGGCAGCGTGGAGCGACACATCAGGAAAATAAGTCTTCAGCACATCAAGATTCACATTGCGATCCTTAAACTGCTGACCTGCCACTTCACCCAGTTCCTCCAGTCTTGGCAACAACTGAAACACATTATTAGGAGTAAAAAAATCAAAAAACAAGTCTCCCGTCTTGAAAGTCGCCACCGTCGTATCTTTCTGAGCAGCAGCATATAAATCCATATTTTCAGCATGTACACTATCTTTACGCACTAGCAAAGACAACTCATCAATATGAGAATTTATGCTAAAAATTTCGCCCCAATCATAAGAGAACGTGACCGTACCTCGAGAACTTGCCTGCATTCGTTCTTCACTAAAGCCCATGCCTTGAATATCCACCAGAGGGACATCCAGGTCCAGAGAGCCGTCAATGAGATGTTTCTGCAATTCCGTATCAAGCTTTAGCTGAACTTGCAGCTGCGAGTTATCACACAGCACATTCGCTAGCAACTGCTGCCCCTTCAGTGTCACATCCGTTTGAATATTGTCCAAATCTATCTTTCCGAAACGAGAGTCAGAAAGACTTGCGACAGCTTGTACCACCGTATGAGGCGAAAAGAAATCCAGACCCTCACCCTGTACAGAAGCCTTGCCAGAGAACACAGCCGTATCTTCCAACGCCACATAGTGATTGACCACTAGACTATCAAAAAACATCTGAGCCGCATACGTTTCATCCGCCATATCAAAAGTGCCCTCCACGTCCACTGTCGCTTCGTGCACATCGCGAACACCAATATTTGCCAGCAAAGAGATATTGCCTGCCACATCAAACAGTTCAGCCCCACCTTCCAGTGTAGCTAATTCTGGCACATCCAGATAAAGCCGTTCCACATTCACAGCCTTCAAATTACCTTCGGCCTTCACCTGCAGCACAGATGGCAGAGCTGGCAAACGCTCAGACATCATCGTGCAAACATCGCGAGTGCCCTCCCCGCCCATACGTGTGAAGTATATCATGTCCTCCTTGCCTATCTGCCCCTCGCCCAAGAACGAGAATTTGCCAGGCGAAACCTCGTCAAAAGCATTCATGTCCATGCGATAAGCAAACATCAACCGGCTGTCACCCGTCGTCACCGTAAACTTCGGCAAAGACAATGCCTGTGAATCCATCTCCACCCTTCCGTTAGCATCAGCAATCACAAGTCCAGTATGTTCATTGGCTGCAAATTTCGTCAGCATCAGCTCCATCTCCTGGGTTCCTTTATATACAAAAGAATCCATAGTTAGGCACACGTCCTCAAATAGAAGATGATTCGGATCCAGCTGTTCAGGCAACTTTGGCATATTCAGCAAGTCATACCCCACACGAGTGCCTGCCACCTCCAGTTGATCCACCTGATAGATTTCTTTGCCCAAGTCCAAAAAGGCTTTGGCATGAGCAGTCCCAATGTCAACTATCACACATGCGCTATCCACCTGCGGAGCCAGCATCACCATAGCCTTCACATGCTGTAGTTCAATATCATCCACCCGTATTCTCCAATCAACAAGTTCCGATGTTGTCGTGTCCTCTGCCACCGAATCAGCCAGCACCACCGTCAAATCTGCATCACGCAAGAGCGCCTTGTTTACCACAGCAAGTCCATTCTTCAAGTCCGTACTGTGGGAATCAAGACCCAACTCTGCTACAGAACCTCTTATCGCAGCAGCTTCTACTAAATCCTTCGTGTTCAACTTCACATCATAGAGATGCACATCATCCACCTCTGCTTCTCCATGGAACAGCGGCAACGCCCTCACGCTCACATTCAGCAATCTGGCATCCAGCACGGTATCTCCATCTTGAACAGCAAGCATTCCTCCAACGTTCAAATCCAGCGGAAAAGCCAGACGTACCCTTTCCACCGTCACGTTCATGTCCATCTCCTCACTCAGAATCTCGGCAACCTTATCAACCGCAAATTTCTGAATGGGAGGGAAATACACCAGTACAAAAAGCAGCCCCAACAACAAAAATGGAGTTAGCGTAATCCCCAAGAGGACACGCCAACTCCATCCTAAGAGCGTATACTTTCCGTACTTCTTCATAAGAAAGAAGAAATGAAAAAGCGAAGAACGAAAAGTAAAAAATCCAAGTTACCCATCCTTTGACAGACTAGTAAAATTGATTTTTCACTTTTCACTCCATCAATTACAAGTTTGGATTGATCTTATTCCACTCTGAAATAGCAGGGATGATGTTCAGGTCAACCAGCTCGTCACGCATCTTGCAGAGGTGTGCGTATGAAGCATCGAGCTTAGCCATTTCCTCTGGAGTACCTTCTGGCATCTTGTAAGTACAACCATTAGTATCAAGAGTTGTATCCATAGCCATCATGATGTGGTCGTACTTCTCGTTTGAAACGTAAGTACCTGCAGACCAGCGGAACTTCTCGCCGCCCATCACTGAACGAATCATCTCCACAGAGCAGTATGCAGGGCTCTGCCATGAAGAACGTCCGCGCAGTTCGATAATCTTCGCACCACCCTGAGTAACATCCTTCTTCATCTGTTCCCATTCTGCCTCTGGGAATTCAGGAGTACCGATAATGTCGTAGAGAGGTCTTCCTGCCACCTTTGCAGCAGAACCAAACACAGCCATCTGCTCGCCATGACCGCCATAAGTAGCGCAGCCAGTCACCTCATACTGCTTCACGCCAAACTTCTTAGCGATAGCAGACTGGAGACGAGTAGAATCAAGCGCAGCAAGTGTTGTTACCTGACCTGGCTTCAAACCTGAGTAAAGCAAGGTAACAAGACCTGTCAAGTCTGCAGGATTGAAAATCACAGTAACGTGCTTCACGTCAGGGCAGTAAGCCTTAATGTTCTTACCGAGTTCCTCAGCAATCTTGCAGTTGCCAGCCAAAAGGTCTTCACGAGTCATGCCAGCCTTGCGAGGCGCGCCACCTGAAGAAATGATATACTTTGCATCCTTGAATGCCTCAGCCACGTCTGTTGTAGCAGTAAGGTTCACGCCGTCATAACCGCAGTGGAACATCTCTTCCATCACACCCTCCATGCCTGGAGCGTAAACGTCATAGAGACATACATTAGGCGTAAGCTTCATAGTCAAAGCCAGCTGAACCATAGTAGAGCCGATAGCACCACCAGCACCTACAATCACGAGTTTTTCGTCTGTTAAGAAAGCCATAATTAAAAAAGTTAAAGTTTATGATATTTATCCTAAAATATTCCTTTCAGCATCGTCCCTCCACACATCAGCCGCACAATAGTTGCAAATATACCCCTTTTCCCATAGACACACAACAATCCTGGCATTTTTTCATTAAAAAAAACAACAAATCCCATCATACACATTGCAAAACAGGATTTGTTGACAAGTCGGAAGAGCAAGGGAAATCTGCGAATGTTACAGCAACATCACAACCGTCTAACCATATAACTTCACTTCACCATCACCTTCTTCCCATTCTGAATAAATATACCTTTCGTAGGAGTGCTGACAGAACGCCCTGTGAGGTCGTATATACCAGTAGGAAACATTCCCTCTTCTGCGATGTCGCTGATTGAATTAACAACATCTCCTATAGGATGCTCCCCTTCATTATCCTCTACTACATATTGATAATATTCATTATAGAACATCGGGAACTTCACATCCACCCAGCAAGCCTTTGGAGAGCCTTTCTTTTGTCCTATTTCCACTCGCTCCCAACAAACTTTTTTAGAGTCATCGTAGCAATATATGTAATGGTTGCAATCAGCATTTGCCCACATATAGCCGGAAATATGCAAGGTGTCTGTTTCTTCTTCATTGCCTGCAAGCAATTCATATTGCAACTGCTCCTTTTGACTCGTTCCATCAGAATTGACTTCAGGCATTTCTTCATACAAAATCAGTTCTTGCCCTCTAAATCCTTGTTTAGCAAAAGAGAATGGGTAAAAAACTGTTGGTGTATAGATGTAAGGACAATAGCAAGACCAGCCTCCAACCTGAGCAGGGTCTATCACACTCTTTAACGGATTCCCATTAGGCACACCAAGCCCTTCTATCCATACATTACTCGACACGCCACCGCTGTCTTCTCCGGTGTTATTAGGAGTTTGTGCGTCAAAATGGATTCTCTTCAGGCGCAGCCCTGCTGTTTCATATTCGTCCACCTTCGTCACCGTACATGTAAAGGTTTCCTCTTTTCCATTTTCTTGATAAGGCATGTAAAATACATCTCCTTGATTCAGTGTGAAATCATACAGCACTCTTTCCTTCTCCGCATTCATGTCCCACAGATACACTTTTCCTTCCTCTTCGCGCAACAATGCCGCAACAGACAAGTTCTCGCCATATCCGCGATAGAGTTTCTTGTAAGCGCATCCCGCTATTACGGTGTCCTCCTCTGCTCCCTCTTGTGTTTGCCATGACTCATTCTTACCAAAATGCAAATCATATTCATCGGATGGCCCTTCATAAAATGTATGTGTCATCCATGCTTTCGGTGAGTAAAATCGCAGATGCCAAGTCTTGCCGTTCTCGACGAAAGGAATATTGTCGGCTTTTGCCGTAATTCTAAAGCCGAAACTTAAAATGAAAAGAATCAATAAATGTTTCATACGCATAATTTTGTTTTTCTGATTAGTAAGCAATGACCCTGCCGAGATTTTTTGCAAAAATAATATAAGGAATATAAAAGAACAAAAAAAAAATGTTTTTTAAAAAATCTTTAACAATATCAACTTCATGCATTCTAAATTCACGTAAGTTAAAAGTAAAAATATTTTGGTTTTCTTCGAAGTTATTGGAAAGTTATTGAACTCGTGTCTTTTTTACCTTTGGACAGACACCTGTTCGGCACCTCATGTTGTACCTCAAAAGAGGTGAGAGTCTCACCTATGGTACACGTGAGAGTCTCACCTATGGCATAGGTAAGAGTCTCACCCCTTTTGAGGTTGTGAGCGGAGCTAAAAATGGGATGAAATTTAAGGGTACCCGAAAGGGATAGGGACTGTTGTGATTCCAGGCTTCTTCAGCCTTTAGTCAGACGTTAAAGATTACGTAACTCTTTATATCGAACTCGCGTTGAATTCATACAGTAACTATATTCCTAAAAAAGAAACCTGCTAAAACAGGTCAACCTGATATAAAAATAATTGTTCAATGGAGTCTGCTTTTCCTGTAAATAAATCTTCAGGTTATATACTAAAACTATTCAAATGCCACTTTTTGTCCTTTAAAGGGACGGCTATCCTTTGCGGGGAAGGAGAATTGCCCTACACGGGGAAGGACACTTGTCTTTGTGGGCAAAGGACAGATGCCCTTCTCGACATCTCTTTTTTGAGGACTATTGGCAATTCGAATCCCTATTAATTTCGACAACAAATTCGTGTTACGCTTTTTCCCCTTTCCTCTATGATTGAAAAGGGAAAAAGAGGATAGTTTTTAACTTTACTGAAAAAAAACTGAGATTTTGTGAAGAAAGTGTTAACTTTGCAACAAGATAAACACCTATTATAAAAAATTATTCATAATGAAATTAAGATTGATTATGACAATGGCGGTCCTGTGGGTTGCCGTTGTGTGCATAGGCCAGAAGGCCGACCCTATGGTGGTCAGCACAACATCTGGATTTGTGAAAGGCATTGACCAAGAAGGAACGATGGCATGGCTGGGCATTCCATACGCAAAAGTCGAGCGTTTCATGCCTCCTCTTCCTGTAGACAAATGGCAAGGCGTGAGAGCTTGCGACCACTGGGGGCCACAAGCTATGCAGCAGACCAATCGCGAGATGTCTGAAGAAGAAATGTCTGAGAAAAACTCATGCGTGCTCAACGTATGGACGACCGACCGAAAGGGCAAGAAGCCTGTGATGGTTTGGCTGCATGGCGGCGGCTTTGATTCGGGCACTTCGGCATGGGACCCAGGCATGGCACTTGCAAAAAAGGATGTAGTAGTGGTGGGCGTGAATCACCGACTAAACATCCTCGGCTTTTTAGACTTATCCACTTGTGGAGATGCCTACAAATATTCTGGCAACGTGGGCATGCTTGATGTGGTGGCTGCGTTGGAATGGGTGCGCGACAACATCAAGAAGTTTGGCGGCGACCCGAAGAACGTGACTATCTTTGGCGAATCGGGCGGAGGTGGAAAAGTAGGCACGCTGCTCTGTATGCCATCGGCTAAGGGGCTGTTCCACAAGGCTATCGTCATGAGCGGCACCATTCTCAACGTGAACACGAAAGCCATGACGGAGGAACTAGGAGAAGCCGTACTGAAGGAACTGGGTATTGACAAGACTAACGTGGACAAAATCAAGGAGGTACCCTACAAGGAACTCTACGCCGCAGGACAGCGTGCTATGGCTGCCAGCATTGGCACACGCCGTCCCGGCACTCCTATGATGTGGGGATTCGGTCCTACACCAGACGGGGAAGTACTGCTGCAACAGCCTTTCCAACCTGGATTTGCTGACATTTCAGCAAAAGTGCCCATTCTAATTGGAACAACATTCAACGAACTGCAGCGTCTGACATACGGCCGTCCTATGACACAAGAGGAGGCACGCACACAATTGGAACGCACATTTGGTGATGAGACTGACGCTTACATTAACGCTTTTTCCAAAGCTTATCCTGACCACACGCCTCAAGACCTAGTGAGCATTGACTGGCTTTTCCGCCCCAAAACCATCATCACTGCTGATGCGATTGGCGGCAAGCGCAAGGCTGACACCTATATGTATATGTTTACGTGGAGGTCGCCACAGAACGGAGGTTCGGTACATGGCGCAGAACTGAAATTCAGTTTCAATCGTCTGCACCACCAGCACAGCGATGTACCTAACCCAACGGAAAAGGACTTCCGACTGGCTGACCTGATGAGCGATTCATGGGCGCAATTTGCCCACACAGGAAATCCGAACACAGAAGGTCTTCCCAACTGGCAGCCCTACACTGCCGAAAATGGTGAAATGATGATTTTCGACTATGATTGCCGCATCCTGCACAACCCTGACCGCGAATTGGAAGAAATCATCGACAGGCACTGTTTCAA
>JAEIGA010008102.1_pt1 | contig 15929 bp, 10 predicted proteins | sample 9270691 | NCBI WGS metagenome assembly JAEIGA01 (sample SAMN17057246, study PRJNA624740) | gut metagenome | biome: biome; isolation source: fecal sample | host: Bos grunniens | place: China: Xizang | collected 2019
ATTGCTATTGCTTTTGAAAAAGTTTTATCGGACACCAATAATTCTTTTTTGCGATTTACAAGCCCCCTATATATGATTAAATCATTGAAGTAGTGCGAAGCACATGAAAGCGAAGCGTCTATAATAACCGCGAGGTTGAGGTCAAAGACCGAAACCTCCGGTTATTACAATCTACACAAATGCGTCTGACGCGAAATAATCATATAGCATAAATCACGACATTTACACCATTCCCGTCCTCCGGACGGTTTGGAGAGGAGGATTGATTATTTCCTTTCCGGGGGTATCGCTTCGCTCAACCCTTGGTTATTATAGACGCTACGCTCTCCCGTGCTTCGCATGCATTTGCCCTTGTAAAAGTTTTATCGGACACCAATATAATAAAATACTAAGAATGTGGTGTTGACTTGGGAATAGTGTCCTACACATGCCCCTAATTAGAATGTTATCCTTGTTATCGTGTTATCCTCTGTTATCGTTGTTATCCACAAAAAAAGACCAATCATCAATGATGACTGGTCTTTGTGCGCGCGAAGGGACTCGAACCCCCACGTCTCACGACACTAGATCCTAAGTCTAGCGCGGCTACCAATTACGCCACGCGCGCAAGGATTACGGGTGCAAAGGTAATAACTTTTCCGTAATCGTGCAAATATTTTTGCATTAAATTGAATTTTCTATGTTCCACACAAATGCACGAAGTCCTAATTTTGGGGTTTCAACGTCCATTTGATGAAGAGTTTTGAGTATGTTATCAACTCGATGGTCTTCAACTATAGTAATGATAGCCGAAGCAAGTGAGGGCCAAGCGTGAGAGCCATAGTGTGGCTCGCCTGTTTTACTTCCACGACCTTGAACTTCTTGCCATGCAGTAAAGCCACGGCAGTTGTTGAACTCGAGCATTTCAACGATGCGTTCGTAGTAGGCTTGGTCAAATGTTATTAATATTGATTTCATTATTGTTGTCGAATTTATTGTTTATCGCAACCCAATGCCATTGTAGCATTGAGTTGCGTGGAGTGTTATGAATTATTATTTGTTGTTTGCTTTACGAAGTTTGCGACGAGTGCGTTTCACGCCAACTGCAGCAAATACACAGTATAGAGCAGGAGTGTAGAACAAAGTCAAGAATGTAGAGAATGTCAAACCGCCGATAACGGCAACCCCCATAGGTCTCCACATTTCGGCTCCTTCTCCCGATCCGATTGCCATTGGCACCATCCCAAGGATAGTGGTTAAGGCTGTCATTACGATAGGGCGAAGACGAGATTCCCCACCATTTACTACCGAATGACGTATTGACATTCCTCGTTCTCGGTTGAGAGTAATGTAGTCGATGAGCACAATACCATTTTTTACTACGATACCAATCAACATAATAGCACCAATCATTGACATCACATTTAGATTTTGACCGGTGAGGAATAATAGCCCAAAAATACCGGTAAATGCGAATGGCAGAGAAGTCATAATGATGCCTGGGTAAACGTATGATTCAAATTGTGCAGCCATTACGATATAAACAAGGATGATAATTAGAATGCCGAGAGTCAACAAATCGGAGAATGATTCTTGTTGGTCTTCATAACTACCTGCAAGCTCAATAGCGATACCTGTAGGTATATCCATTTTATCAATTTGAGCTTGTGAAGCTGCAACAACTTCACTCATAGGTACCCCCGATATAGTTGCTTTTACTGTGATGATGCGTTCACGGTCTTTACGCTCGATTGTAGGTGGTGTAAATCGTTCAACAACAGTTCCCACATCTTTAATTCTCACCGCATTTCCATTTGCACTGTAGATGAGGATATTTTCAATATCTTCAATTGAAGTGCGATGTTCGGGAGCATACATTACTTTAATGTAATATTCTTCACCATCTTCGCGATAGAGTGATGCTATGCTACCATTGATGCGGTTGCGAAGATACATTGCGGCTGTTTGAAGGTTAAGTCCATAGATTGCTAATTTTTCGCGATCAAAATCCACCTGATATTCAGGCTGATAGTCAGAACGTGAAATATATACGTCGGCAGTCCCCTTAATGCCTTCAAGGACGCGTTTTAATTGTTGGGCAATGGTATCGGTTTGTGCAAAGTCGTAACCATATATTTCATAGTCAATGGTAGATTGACCTCCCATGCCACCACCGCCTCCACCGACGTTTACTTGTGCTTTTTTGAATTCAGGATAATGCTTGAGGTCTTTACGCATGAGGTCGGCTATTTCAACGATACCGCGTTCGCGATCTTCCGAACTTGAGAGTTTGATGTTCATTGACACAATGTGCGAGCCGTTGTTTTGGAGTGAAGCATAAGTATTGTCGCTTGAAGCTTGTCCGGTAGTGTAGTTAAGCACTTCGATTTCGGGATACTTCTCTTTCCATTCTTTCGCAAGACGAGCTGAAACTTCGTCGGCAATCTCAACGCGAGTGCCGATAGGAAGTTCGAGCGATACTCCAAGACGAGCGTTGTCGCCGGTAGGGAAGAACTCAGTTCCTACAAATTTCAAAAGGAAGATTGATGCAATAAAGATTGCAGTACAAACTATAATAGTTGACATTTTGTGTCGAACCACGAATTCGAGAGCACGTCCGTAGGCACGGTCAACGGCATCAAGCCCATTGCTGATTGGGGTAAAGAATAGTTTGTAAAGTTTACCATGTTTAACATCTTTGCGAAGTAATTGAGAGCAAAGCATTGGAGTGAGAGATAACGCACATGTGGTAGAGATAATCATCATGATTGTTACCATCCAACCAAGTTGCTTAAACATCACACCTGTCATGCCGGTTACCAATGTTAATGGGAAGAATACGGCAATCAAAGTGAGTGTTGATGCAATTACAGAGATGCCCACTTCGTTTGTCCCATGAATTGCGGCTTGTTTAGGGTGGCTCCCACGTTCGATGTGGGTTGTAACGTTTTCAAGAACCACAATCGCATCGTCAACCACCATACCAATAGAGATTGATAGCGATGATAGAGAAATAATGTTAAGGCTTGTTCCGGTAATTGCGAGGTAGATAAATGATGCAATCAACGAAATCGGAATTGTGATACAGATAATCATTGTTGCACGCCAACGACCGAGGAAACAGAACACTACAATCACGACGAATAACAATGCGTATAATACTGTTTCAACCAAAGAGTCGATTGTGTTGCGAATATTGTCGGAAGTATCAACAATCATGTCGAGTTTTACGTCGGCAGGAAGTCGTTTTTGTAAAGATGGAAGTATCTCAATCACTTTGTTTGAGATTTCAACCGAGTTGGCTCCTGATTGTTTTTGAATAATAATCATTGCACCTTTCTTTCCATCGGTATATGCTTGTTGAGCACGTTCTTCAAGAGAGTCATCGACTCTGGCTACATCTTTTAGGTAGATATTTTTCCCACCGAATGAGCCTACGACGATATTACTCATTTCTTCGGGTGATGCAAATTCGCCTTGCACACGTAATGAATAGGTGTCGGAACCGATGTCGAATGAACCACCGGGAACGTTACGGTTTTCAGCGGCAATGATTCCGGAAATTGTTTCGATTGAAAGGTTGTAGGCCTCAAGACGCACAGGGTCAACATATATGTGAACTTCACGTTTAGGAGCACCTGAGATTGATACCGAACCAACGCCATCAACACGTGCTAATGGGTTGACTACCGCATCATCAAGAATTTTGTAAAGCCCGGGCATGCTTTCTTCGGCTTGAACCGAAAGCATCATGATAGGAATCATGTCGGAGCTAAACTTGAAGATGATGGGGTTTTCGGCATCGTCGGGCAATGCACTTTCAACCATATCGAGTTTGTCGCGAACATCGTTGGTCAACGCATCAATATCGTATCCAAACTCGAATTCGAGAGTGATTATTGAGATGTTTTCACGTGATTTAGATGTGATATGCTTCAAATGTTCAACCGCATTGAGAGTGTTCTCAAGCGGACGAGTTACATTTTGTTCGATGTCTTGAGCACTTGCACCTTGATAAGTGGTCATTACCATTATGGTATTTGTCTCAATATCAGGGTAAAGGTCGATAGGAAGTTTAGAAAGCGAGAACAAACCTAAAATTGTAACGGCAACGAAGCATAACGTTGTCATAATAGGTCGTTTAACCGCACCTGCATATAAACTCATAGTTATATTATATTATGTTGAGATTAATATGTTTGTAGATTATTATTTTGTAGAGGTAGAGTCAACGTTGGCAGTATTGATTTGAGTGTCATGGTTGAGAAGTTGAACTTTTGCCCCATCAATAAGATTAGATTGTCCCGAAATCACAACGTATGCACCATTTTCAACACCTGAAATTACTTCGTAGGCATTGTCAAGACGTTGACCAAGTTCCACTTTGTTAAATGATACAGTGCCGTTGTTGTAAACATATACATATTTATTACCTGAGCCGGTTTGTTTAACGATGGCACGGTCGGGAACAACAACGTGGTTAGCAGTGCCAAAGTTGATAACTACGCGAGCAAACATGCCCGGTTTGATGCGTTGTTGTGGGTTGTTTATGCTGATTTCGGCAGTAAACGTGCGTGTTGATGGGTTGACTGTTGGGTGAATGCGTTTTACTTTACCTGTGAAAGTCTCACCGGGAAATCCATCAAAAGTAACACCTACTTCCATGCCGTTTTTGATTTTGTCGTAATCATTTTCGGTAACGTTGATCATTACATTAACGTAGGGGCTTAGTTGTCCTATAACCAAAATTGGAGCACTTCCACACATATCGCCCGGGTCAAAATTGCGAGCTGTAACAACGCCATTGATAGGAGATGTGAGCACAGTGTTTTCCATTAAGTTGTTATATTGGCTTGTTAGCCCATCGAGATTGCTTTTCGCTTGATCAACGGCTTGTTGTGTGCCAGCACCGATTTCAAGTAGATTTTTTGCACGGTCATATTCTACTTGGGCAAGGTCAAGACGCACTTTTAGTTGGTCGGTGTTGGCTTGGTCGAGGATAACGAGGGTTTGACCACGACGCACTTGAGAACCAACATCAACAAGAATGCTTTTGATGCGATTGGGCGATGCCGGTGTGATGTTATTGATGTTATCGGCTTCGACTGTTGCTGTGTATTCATTCACTTGTGCAACGTCTTGTGCTGAAACCTGCAACACATCAACCATTGGGAGTTCTTCAACTTCAGCTGTTTGAGCTGTTTGTTCTTCTTTTGATGAGCATGCCACCATTGAAGTAGCAATTGCTAAATAAATTAAAGATTTACTATATATTTTCATGAGAAATGATTTTTTTTCAAATTTGAGATTATGGCATGAATAAAAGTTAGTTCTCTGTAGTATATCGTTCAATATCAGCGTTGCCCAATAGACGTTCAAGATCGCTATTTGCAATCAAATAGTTGTAGATTGATTGGTAATAGGCAAGACGTGAGCGGGTAAGAGCAAGTTCCGAATCACGAAGATCAAGATAAGATGCCGCTCCGATTTTGAAGCTTTTTTCCATGATTTCATGGGCTTTGTCGGCTTGCTTTACGTTTTCGGCACTTGACGCGATTTGTTTTACGTTCTTGTTAATGTTGTCGATTGCCAAATCAACTTGCATATTGATTGAACGTTCAAGGTTTTCACGTTGCCATTTCATTTCATCAACTTGAATCCTTGCTTGTTTGATTTTATAATAACGTTGTCCGCCTTGGAATATGGGGAGAGAGAGAGAAAGTCCAACGGTTGAATATGGACTCCAGCGTAAATCCTTAAATGGATTGCCGTCAGACATTGATGTCCAGTTGTAATTGGCACTGAGTGCTAAAGTAGGATACCATGCCATTTTTTGAATCTTGAGGGCGTCGTTGAGCGTTTGAGTCTGCAAATCGAGCATCTTCAAGTCGGAGTTTTGGTCGATTGAACGATTTATAGAAAGGACGTCGTTATACATTGTTTTTTCGTAATCGGCAAGAGCGTTTGTTGGTTCAAAAGGAACGGCAACGTCGATGCCCATTAATATTGCCATTTGAAGTTTAGCTTGCTTTACGGTTATTTCGGCTTGTAATAGTTCGGGTTCAACGTTTTTTACAGCAACAGATGTGCGAAGAACGTCATAGTCAGAAGCTGCTCCTAATTCGTGTTTCTTTGAATAGATGTCGTGAGTAACTTTTGCATTTTCGTAGCTGTCAAGAATCACGAGGTAAGAATCTTGGGCAAGCAACAATGTGTAATAAGCCGATTTGATTTGATTTATTAGGTCGAGACGCGATTTGCGTGCAGTTTCAATGCTTTGCAATATTTGCGTGTCGCTAAGATTGAGTGATTTCCATAATTGAGGAGCTATCAATGGTAATGATGCTGAGAATCCTACAGTATATGAATTGTCAAGACCCATTTTGATGCCACTTGGCTTGCTTTCGCTACTTCCACCGGTTAATGCTCCCATGTTAAGATACATCGTTTGTTTTTCTAAAGTGCGACTGTATTGACCGGCAAAACTGATAGATGGTAGCAATTGTCCGATTACTTCTTTTTTAGAGTAATCCATTCGCTCGATTTCCATGTCGGCAACTTTGATTGATGGATTTTCACTTAATGCGATAGAGATACATTGGTCGAGCGACAATTTAAGTGTGTCGTTATAATTAGCATCTTGTGCAAATGAATGGAGTGATGCTCCGAAACACAATGATGCAATTAGTGATTTTAGAACGATTTTTTTCATATATATAATTTATGTGTACCTTAAAATTTGTGCAAAAGTAAATTAATTTACTCGGATAATAAATTAGATACGTAAAAATAAGCCAAAAATACCAATCTAATGGCAATTTTGGAGCGTTTTTTACGAGTATTGCGTATTAATTTAACACGCAATATCCCGAATTTGTTAGTCCGGTCCTGATTGTATTTATATGCTCGTTGTTGAGAGTCTCAAGTTCGATGCGAAGTATGCAACCATTGATTTCGGCACTTGCGTTTATGCGTTCATGTGAAACAGAAAGAATGTTTCCTCCTAAGTCGGCAATAATGTTACACACGCCCGATAGTTGTCCGGGCTTGTCGTAAAGGTCGATTTTGAAAGTATAGTTGCGACCACTTTTTGATAATCCACGAGTGATGACGCGGCTCAGGGTTGTAACATCAATATTGCCCCCCGACACAAGGCAAACAACCCTTTTCCCTTTGATTGGGAGTTTGTTAAACATTGCTGCGGCAATTGATACGGCTCCTGCTCCTTCGGCAACAATTTTGTGTTGTTCAAGCAGGGCAAGAATCGCAGCTGCAATTTCGTCGTCGCTTACTGTAACTACTTCATCAACATATTTGTTGCACATTTCAAATGTATTGATGCCCGGTTCTTTGACGGCAATACCGTCGGCTATGGTTGACACTGTAGATAAGTGTTGTATTTTGCCTTCTTGAAGCGAAGTTGCCATGCTGGGAGCTCCCGATGATTGCACTCCATACACTTTTATCTCAGGACGCAATGTTTTAATGGCAAATGCTACTCCTGATATTAATCCACCTCCTCCGATTGGCACGATTACAGCCTCGACGTCGGGCATATCTTCAAGAATTTCAAGTCCTATTGTTCCTTGTCCTGCAATAACCTTTGGGTCGTCAAAGGGGTGAACAAAAGTATAACCCTTTTCATCGCGAAGCTGAAGAGCCTTTTGGTAGGCATCGTCATATACTCCCGGAACTAAACACACTTCTGCTCCATAACCTTTTGTGGCTTCAACTTTTGAGATAGGGGCACCGGCAGGGAGGCATATCAATGCTTTGATGCCATTGTGTGAAGCCCCGAAAGCAACGCCTTGAGCGTGGTTGCCTGCAGAACAGGCAATTACCCCTCGTGATTTCTCTTCGTCGGTGAGTTGTGATATTTTGTAATATGCTCCACGCAACTTAAATGACCCGGTGTATTGCATATTTTCGGGTTTGATATAAATATTGGCATCGGGGTTGATGCGACGCGACCACACCAATGGTGTTTTACGCAAAACGCCACTCAACACCTTTTGTGCATTATAGATTTCGTTGATGTCAAGATTCGTCATAGGAGTGTAATTTTGTAATGCAAATTTAGTTATTATTTGAATAAATGCGATAAAATTAAAAATAAAAAAAACACCACATGCAAAATGATAGTAAAAGCTGTTTATTTGTTGAAAAATATTAACAAAAATAGCGTTTTGCTTACAAAATGTAAATATTTTTTCTTGAAAATATATCGTGGATTAAATTCTTTTTACTAACTTTGTGGGCGATATGAGAAAACGGTTGCAAAATCGCACAAAATTATTGAATTAATAACACTCACAACATAGTCTTAAAATATTAAAATTATGCCAAAGGTAACAAAAGAAATGGCTCTCGATTACCACCGCGAAGGTAAGTGCGGAAAAATCGAAGTGGTTCCAACAAAACCTTATTCGTCACAAAGTGATTTGGCTCTCGCATATTCACCGGGGGTTGCATATCCATGTCTCGAAATTGAACAACGTCCCGAGGACGCATACGAATATACAAGTAAGGGAAATCTTGTTGCTGTAATCTCAAATGGTACGGCAGTGCTTGGTCTTGGCGATATAGGAGCCCTCGCAGGTAAGCCCGTAATGGAGGGTAAAGCATTGTTGTTTAAGATATTTGCCGGTATTGATTGCTTTGACATCGAAGTAGATGAAAAAGACCCCGATAAATTTATTGAAATCGTAAAAGGTATATCGCCAACGTTTGGTGGTATCAACCTTGAAGATATAAAAGCTCCCGAATGTTTTGAAATTGAGCGTCGTTTGAAAGAGGAGTGTAATATTCCTGTAATGCACGACGACCAACATGGTACTGCTATCATCTCGGCTGCCGGATTGCTTAATGCTCTTGAACTTCAAGGGAAAAAGATTGAAGAAGCAAAATTGGTTGTAAATGGAGCTGGTGCAGCGGCTGTGTCATGTACTCGTCTTTATATTGCACTTGGTATTAAACCCGAAAATGTGGTGATGTGCGACAGTAAGGGTGTGTTGAACAAAAAACGCAAAAACCTTAACGCTCAAAAACTCGAATTTGCTACCGACCGTGATATCGACACTCTTGAAGAAGCAATGAAAGATGCCGATGTGTTCCTTGGACTTTCGGTAAAAGATGTGGTTACAGCCGAAATGGTGCAATCGATGGCTAAAAATCCTATCGTGTTTGCTCTTGCAAATCCCGACCCTGAAATAGCATACGATGTTGCAATAGCTTCACGTCCCGATTTGATTTTTGCTACCGGACGCTCGGATTATCCTAATCAAATCAATAATGTGTTAGGATTCCCATATATATTCCGTGGAGCACTCGACTCAGGGGCAACTGCAATTAATGAAGATATGAAACTTGCAGCTGTGCGTGCTATTGCAAAGTTGGCAAAACTGCCGGTGCCATCGGTTGTGAACGCCGCTTACAATATGACTGCACTTAAATTTGGTGCCGACTATATTCTTCCAAAACCTCTTGACCCTCGTTTGCTTACAACTGTGGCTCCTGCTGTTGCTAAGGCAGCTATGGAGTCGGGAGTGGCTCGTCGTCCTATTGCTGACTGGGACGCATATTGTGCAAAACTTCGTCAATTGATGGGGTATGACAATAAGTTGATGCGTCGATTTACTGATGAGGCAAAACAAAACCCAAAACGAGTGGTGTTTGCCGAGGCAAATACCGACAATATGCTCCGTGCGGCTGTGTCGTCGGCTCGTCAAGGTATTTGTACCCCAATTTTGTTGGGTAATGAAGAGATGATTGAAAAGCGTGCTGCTCGTCTTGGCGTGAATATCGAAGGTCTTGAAATAGTAAATCTTCGTCATGACCGTGAGGCAGATCGTCGTCATCGTTTTGCAACTATCCTTGCCGAAAAACGTCAACGTGCAGGCTTGACTTATCCCGAAGCTCTTGAAAAAATGTTTGACCGCAACTACTTCGGTATGATGATGGTCGAAACTGGCGAAGCTGATGCGTTTATCGCAGGAACATATTCAAGCAGTCATCAAACAGGCGAAATCGCAAAAGAGGTTGTGGGTATTCGTCCAAGTTACAACCACTTCGCAACAATGCACATCATGAATACCAAACGTGGCACATACTTCCTCGCTGATACAATGATTAATCAAAATAATGATGAAGATACATTGTTTGATATCGCACGTTTGGCTCGCCACTCGGTAGAATATTTTGCTCACGATCCGGTTATGGCAATGGTGTCGTATAGCAATTTCGGTTCTAACTGTGAAAAAGAATGTCAACGAGTTCATTCAGTAGTAGAAAAAATGCAACAATCTTATCCTGAATTGCCAATCGATGGAGAAATGCAAGTTCACTACGCACTCAATAAGAAATTGCGTGATGACCGCTTCCCATTCTCTCGCTTGAAGGGACGTGATGTGAATACTCTTATATTCCCAAACTTGAGTGCTGCGAATACAGCATATCGCATGATGCTTGAATTGGGCGTGGCTGAGGCTATTGGTCCAATCCAAATGGGATTGAATAAACCTATTCACTTTATTGCTGTGGATTCGGAAGTTCGTGATATTATCAATCTCACAACAATTGCCGTTCTTGATGCCGCTGTTCTTGAAAAAGCCGGCGACAAAGTGGAAGATAAGTAAAATTTGATAAATGTTAAATATGGAACGAGCCGACATCATCAATGCCGGCTCGCTTGCTTTATATTTTATTATTGGTGTCCGATAAAACATTTTCATGTGCTTCGCACTACTTCAATGATTTAATCATATATAGAGGGCTTGTAATTTACAACAAGAACTCTCAATCGCATAAATTCAGCGACTGAGCCCACTTTTTGATGCTCTACCGACGATTCCCGGATAGCTATAAATAGAAAAAGAAAACGGTCTCAATATCACTGCTGTTGAGACCGTCGTATTTAGAGTGTTGAGTAAATGTTATTTTTCAAGGGCTTCAGCCATGGCGGCTGCTGCACGGCGTCCGTCGCCCATAGCGAGGATTACAGTAGCACCACCACGCACAATGTCGCCACCGGCATAGAGGTCGCCGAGTGATGATTGCATTGTTTCTTCGTTGACTACGATTGTGCCACGACGAGAGATTTCAAGTTCGGGAATTGCGTTTGGAATAAGTGGGTTGGGTGATACACCTACGCTCACGATTACCAAGTCAACAGGAATCTCTTTGATAGCTCCTTCGATAGCAACTGGAGAACGACGACCTGATTCATCGGGTTCGCCAAGTTCCATTTGTTGTACGAGCATCATATTTACGCGACCATTTTCATCGCCACGATATTCGATAGGGTTGTGGAGAGTCATAAACTCAACACCCTCTTCTTTTGCATGCTTAACCTCCTCAACACGAGCGGGCATTTCGTCTTCGCTACGTCGATATACAATCATAGCTACCTCTGCACCCATGCGACGAGCTGTGCGAACAGAGTCCATAGCAGTGTTGCCACCACCGATTACGGCAACGCGTTTGCCACGAAGAACTGGAGTGTCCCAATCGGCACGACCTGCACCCATGAGGTTTACGCGAGTGAGATATTCGTTGCTCGACATCACCCCATTGAGGTTTTCGCCGGAAATGTTCATGAAGCGAGGCAATCCGGCTCCTGATGCTACAAACACACCTTTGAATCCCATTTCGTGAAGATTGTCGTAGCTTATAGTTTTACCCACGATGCAGTCTTTTTCAAAAGTAACGCCCATATTGCGAAGCCCATCGATTTCCACTTCAACCACTGAGTTGGGAAGACGGAATTCGGGAATGCCATATTTCAATACACCACCAATTTCGTGGAGTGCTTCAAATACAGTAACGTCATAGCCACGTTTAGCCATATCTCCGGCAAATGACAATCCGGCAGGACCTGAGCCCACAACGGCTACTTTAATGTTTTTCTTCTCTTCCATTGCAGGGACTGCGATATTTCCGCTTTCGCGTTCGGTGTCAGCTGCAAAGCGTTCAAGATAACCGATTGCAACCGGCTCTTTCTTCATTTTGTGGTAGAGACATTTTGACTCACATTGTTTTTCTTGTGGGCACACGCGACCACACACAGCAGGTAATGCACTTGTTTCTTTCAATACCACTGCTGCAGCTTGAAAATCGCCACGCTCAATGTTTTTGATAAATCCGGGGATATTGATGCTCACCGGACAACCTTTCATACATTGAGGATCGGGGCAGTCCATACAACGAGAAGCCTCAATAACTGCTTGCTCGGCATTAAGACCTTGGTTTACTTCTTCGTTGCAAGTAACACGATAGGCAGGGTCAAGCTCTGGCATCTTAACACGAGCAATCGCAGTACGTTCTTTAGCAGTATATTTTTTGCGTAGCTCTTCGCGCCATTGTGCATCACGAGGAGCCGATGTTATTTGTTTACTCATAGTGATTATTTCTTTGAGGATTAGTTATAAGAACGAAGACGCATAAGCATTTCGTCAAAGTTTACTTTGTGAGCGTCAAACTCTGGTCCGTCGATACACACAAACTTGGTTTTGCCATCAACAGTGATGCGACAAGCACCACACATACCTGTGCCATCAACCATGATAGTGTTGAGAGAGCAGATTGTTGGGACTTCATATTTTTTAGTTAATAGAGCCACGAATTTCATCATGATGGCAGGACCGATTGTAACAACTTGGTCAACCTTTTCGCGTTGGATAACACTTTCGATACCATTAGTTACAAGACCTTTAGTGCCGTAAGACCCATCGTCGGTCATGATAATAACTTCGTCGGAATATTCGCGCACTTGATCTTCAAGAATGATAAGGTCTTTAGTGCGAGCAGCAAGAACCGAGATTACGCGGTTGCCGGCTTGTTTCATAGCCTTGATAATAGGAAGTAGGGGTGCAACACCCACACCACCGCCACAGCACACTACAGTGCCCACATTAGCGATATGTGTTGCTTGCCCAAGTGGACCTACGACATCGGTGAGATAATCACCTGCGTTAAGTGCACAAATTTTTGAAGATGAATCGCCCACCGCTTGAACAACGAGGGTGATTGTTCCTTTTTCGATATCTGCATCAGCGATAGTCAAAGGAATGCGTTCACCATGTTCGCCGGTACGCACAATAACGAAGTGCCCTGGACGACGTGAACGAGCGATTAGTGGAGCTTCTACCACGAGTTTTGCAACTTTTTCTGAGAAATACTCCTTTTCAACTATTTTGTTCATCGTGAAATATGATTGATTATTCTGTATTATTTTGGCAAAGTTATTAAAAATTCCAAAACCTACCTACAAATTATCACTTAAAAGTGCCTCCACCATGAAAATTATTAGAAAACCTACCCTAATCACGGAATTTTGCCAAAATAAAAAGTAGAGAAAATGAGATGTAAACTATATTCCCGATTTGCGACGATTGCAATCGCGACAAAGTAATTGGCAATTCTCTGAGATTGTACGTCCTCCAGCATGCCATGGAGTTATATGGTCAGCTTCCATTTCAGACAAGTCTAATTCACGATCGTGTTTGGGGCACTCTTCGTTGGCGCAATGATGATGTTGTCGTTCATATGTGGCAAGTTTCATTGCCTCAGTAAAGGCTCTAATTGATAAATACTTTTCTTTCCCAGTGAGTAGATATTGATAAATGCCCTTTTTATTGGTAACATCATCATCAAGCAACAATAGTTCTACTTTTTTATTAAATTCAGCCAAATTGATTATATCATCTTTATGATTGTCATAAAGTTCACCCCAATTTAATCCTTTCATAATGCGTTTTTGGGTGCGAGTGGGACGAAAAGATGATTCAATCCATGTGAAAATTGAGTTGAAATATTGCCATAGCGCATTTGCATTTACATCGTGTTGGTGCTTGCTCATGTATCCTGAAATATCTCCTTTTGAAATCCATTTAATAGCAGTTTCAAGATATTCCTGGCGTATGGCACTGCCATTAAGATAGTCTCCTCCTATAGCATGTGCTACACAGTTTGTTTTGCTAAAATAACGTTTTGCATCGGTAACCCATGAACCCGAATAAACAGCATTGCGAAGTTCTTGGTCTGTAAGTTCTTCTCCAGCAATATTTATAGTCTTAAACCATTCAAGTTTTTCACTATCAGTACCAGTGCAAAAATATATCATTAACTTATAATCAAGAATTTTTTCTTGAATATCGTTGGTAAAGTTGTAAAAACCCAAACGATCGTTATTGTAGGGTATGCTGAAATTGCCAGCGACAAATTCGCAAATAGACATTGTTCGTTGTTGCCCATCAATTATTTCGAAGTGATCGTTGTCGCATACAGCCCAATACATCACATTTAGGGGAAAACCTTTGAGAATAGTATCTATTACGGCTTCTTTTTGTTTAGTGTCATATATAAATTCACGTTGATAGGGTGGGCGAATGTTTAGTTTGCCGTTATAGCCTACAACTCCATTTTCATTGTTATTTATATAGCCTTCAAATAAATCCCTAATGCTTATTTCTTTTAATTCTATATTCATGGTTGTTTACGTTTGATTATAATGCGTGCATATATTCGTTTATTGTTAATGAATGGATAACCAAAATTATCTTCATCAATTGTTGTGGTTGTCATTTTTCCAATTATTTCAAATTGTGTTGGACAATGCTTGCCTAAAAATGTTACAGGAACACCCATTTCCCCAAAATAGTCAAATGGAATTTCGGCTACTGTGCCAATGTTAATGGCGTCGTAATTGTCGTATTTTGGGTATTCGTTTGGATTGTATTGTTTGTATAAAATGAGTTCCTCGTGTCGTTTGTCTATGTCAAGATTTGTAAACCAACAAATGTTACCCATGCTTCTCCATTTTTTGCCATTTTCATCAACCCAATATCGAGTGGTTTTTGGGGGATAATGATCGGGAATTCTGAAACTCATATCTCCGAATTTATATCCAATCCACATTCTATTTTGTTTGAGAAGAGAGAATATGTCCGAATAAGAAATAGCATTTTGGTTCCCTATTATTAAAAATTTTTTATCGTATTCAATTAATTGTGCAACATATTCACGAAATAGAGAAAAAGGAGGGTTGGTTACAACAATGTCGGCTTGTTTTAGCAATTCAATACATTCAGCACTGCGAAAATCTCCATCTCCTTCTAACTCTCTGATGCCTATTTCTTCGGGGTCAGGAATGCGATTGCCATTTTTATCACCATTATAAGTAAGAGATATTGCCTTATCAGAACTATACGATGAGAATAAATCTGCATCTTGGTTTTTATAGCAAGTTGTGATTAAGCGTTTTAATTCTAATCTTTCAAAGTTGTAAGCAAAGTAATGGAAAAAATTACTTTTTCGAGGATCGTCGCAATTGCACAATACTACTTTATCCTTGAAGTGTGCAGTATAATGACGAAGTTCATTTTCAATATCACTTAATTGGGTGTAAAATTCATCTTGTTGTGCTCTGTTGGCGGCGTTTAAGGCTCTATTTCCTGGCATAATGATTGATAATTTTGCATTGACCATCAATCACAAAAAAATGGGAAAAGAAATGGTGCAGACCATTCCTTCGCGTTCACGGGAAGCCTGAGAAGAAACCCGTCCACAGCCCAAATAGTCCGCACCATATAGGTGCGAACATCAACAAAGGCTGTAAACGAAAAGTTTAGACCTTCCGTGAAGCAAATTTATTCCGATTTTCAAAAAATCAGTTTCTCAGGCTTTTTTTTGAACGCGAAATAATAGTTAATGCTTAGTTAATATGTCTTTTTTTGTGTATTCTTCGCTAAGAATACTTTGCAAATTTAGGGAATTAAAACGATAATCGCAAGGCTGTAGAGATATTATATAAAAATGTAGAGTCAACAAGCAAGTGCAAAATTATTTTAATAATTTGAAGAATTCAATTTTTGGAGAAGAAAAATTTAGTTATTCTCGAGGTCTTCGATTGATTTTAGCTTGAACAGCATCAAACTGACTCTGCTCAATTAGTC
>JAEIGA010008103.1_pt1 | contig 15928 bp, 31 predicted proteins | sample 9270691 | NCBI WGS metagenome assembly JAEIGA01 (sample SAMN17057246, study PRJNA624740) | gut metagenome | biome: biome; isolation source: fecal sample | host: Bos grunniens | place: China: Xizang | collected 2019
ATTTGAAAAATACTTTTGGAAAAGAATAATGAAAGATTATACTGGTAAAATTTGTGGTTGTTGGAAAGTTATAGAAAGAGATCATCATCCAAAATCAAAATCTCATGAAACTTTTTGGCTTGCTTAGTGCCAAAACTGTGGTAATATTGCTAGTGTTAGAAAAACTGATTTAGATAGATAGCCAAAATATTGCAATAACTGTAAAGGGTAGCCACGTCGCAGTTGGACAATTGGAGACAAATATGGATTGCTGACAATTATTGGAAAAAGTTCTACTAGATCTGATTATGTTAAAGTTCAATGCGATTGTGGAAGTGAACCTTTTGAAGTAAGGTTGTCACATTTACGAGGGCAAGGTAGAAATGGAAAAACTGTCTCTTGTGGTTGTGCTTCAGAATCAAGCGGAGAAATAAAAATTCGACAGCTTTTAGAAAATGCCAATTTAAATTTTCAAAAACAATATAGAGTTAAAAATGAAAATGGTGAAGTGATGGTATTTGATTTTGTTATCTTCGATAATAATAATAAGATAATAAAATGTATTGAATATAACGGATAGCAACATTATCACCCTGTTGATTTTTTTGGTGGTTAGGAAGCTTTTAAAAGACAGAAGATTAGAGATACTCGTAAGACGGAGTATTGTCGCACTCACTCAATAATTTTGCAAGAGATTCCTTATACAGAGTATAATTCTATAAATCTTGAAATGCTGCTTTCTTCGATTTCTGATTTGAAAAAATAATTTGGAGAGAGAAATGCCGAGGCAAAGTCAAATTATTGAGTGCAAAAGATTTTTTCCCGAAATAGGTAGGGGGAGTAGTACGCTAGATTGCTGCGTAGAAACGGCTCTTGATCGAGACCCACAGGGTCGTATAAACGGCCCAAGCTAATCTATCTAAACAAAGAGACAATAGATCAAAAGAAAGACAAAGCAAACAAAGTCAAAAGACAACAAATAAAAAGAAAAATAAAATAAATAAAAAATAACAATAAATAAAATAATAAAATATAATTTGCTTTAGTTCAATGATGTACATACATACTCACTCGGTCTGCGTGCGGTCGTGCGCAGACCGATTTTTATTATTTGGGAGTTTGCTAGGTTTTTTCTTTCTGGATTCCTCATAGCTTCCTTATTAGGGCAATTCCTAAAATTGGGCAAATAGCCAAAAAAATTTTAAAATAGGGGTTGACATTCAAACCGGCTCGTGCTATAATTAAATCATCAAAAGGAAAGAGGTGAAACAAATGAAAGAGACAACAAAAGAAAAGATGATTAATAGAATGATTGATGAAGTGTGTAGAACCTATGGCTTCGAAGCTAAGGAGACCATTCGGTTCTGTGCCTTCTGTGAGAGGTCTAGCAACTACAATCTTATTCAAAAGAAATACCACAAACTGGTTGACATCTTTAACAATTGATGTTATAATAACATTATCAACAAACAACAAATAATAATAAAACAAAACAAAAGAAAGGAAAAACAAAATGTTAATGAATTTATTTGCACTCATGGTTGCGGCGTTCCTTGGCGGTGCTACTGCACCTATTGAAGAGTTGAACTTCTATCCAATGACTGCTGTTGTGGTTGAACTTGATGGAAGAACAGACAGTGTCGTGTGTGTTGACTTCAATGGTAATGAGTGGTCTTTTGGTGGTATTGAAGACTGGTGTGTTGATGACTACGCTACCATGATTATGTGCGACAACGGTACACCAGAAATCTACGACGACATCATCTGCGATGTTCGTTACAGCGGTTGGCTCGATGGAAATTTTGGCGATATTTTAGAATAAAAAGTGTTGACAAATGATTGTGATTGAGTTATAATTAAATCATCAAAAGAAAGGAAGTAAACAAAATGAAAGCTTACATCACAATCTACAACAAAAAAGAAAGAAAACATGAAAACTTAGTTCTTTCTCTTGAAGAAGCAAAAGCAAGACTTACAGCTAAACAGTATGAAAAGCTTATCAGCTTTGAAGGCATTCACACAACTAAGATGTTTGGGTATGTTGCTTAAGCAACATACTTTTTTATTGGGCGTCACGCTGGCGGGCGCAGCGTGACGCTTTTCTCTTCCTTGCATGAGTTGCAACTTTTGGCAAAGAAAAAATTTGCTGAGATTTTTTCAATATTTTTCCTAAAAAGGTGTTGACATTCATGAAGCAATAATGTATAATTAAATCATCAAAGAAAGAGAGGTGATTTGCATGATAATCAGATTTTTTCTAGCAATCACAATTTCCATTCTTTTCACAATAACAGCTACAAAATTTATCAAAGATTTTTAAAAAAGTAGTTGACAAAAACCGGAACAACTGATATAATAAAATCATCAAAGGAAAACAAAAGAAAAGGAGATAACAAAATGAAAAAGGTCTACATCGTAATCAGCAACAATGGCAACATCGAAGGTGTCTACGCAACAGCAGAAAAAGCAGAGGAAGCCAGGAAAGACGCAGAGTGGGGCGCAGGCATGGCAGGACGCTATGATCTCTACTACGTCAAAGAGTACGAGGTTCAAGAGTAACTTAAATCCCTTGGTTCATCCAAGGGATTTTTTATTTGGCGCTCCGTGGTCTGGCGGCACGGAGCGCTTTTTGCTTTAGGCTTATTCATGCAATTTTTATTTTTCGGCTTTTAAGCAAAAAAATATTTAAAAATTTTCCCGAAACCTATTGACTTTTAATTTATTATTTGGTATTATAATTATAGAAAAAGAAAGGAGAGAGACAAGATGAAAAAAATCTACTTCGACATGGATGGTACAATCGCAAACCTCTACAGTGTAGATGGATGGCTTGAATACCTTATCAATAGAGATACAACACCTTATGAAGTTGCTCAGCCGATGGTAAATTTCAGCACACTCGCAAGACTCCTGCACAAGCTTCAGCGCAATGGCTACACAATCGGAATCATCAGTTGGACAGCCAAGAACAGCACCGAAGAATACAACGAAAGAGTCGCACAGGCAAAAAGACAGTGGCTTGCAAAACATCTCCCGAGCGTCAGCTTCGATGAAATCCACATCGTAGAGTACGGAACTCCCAAGAGCACTTGCGGAAATGGAATCCTGTTCGACGATGAAGAAAGAAACAGACTTGAATGGAATGGTACAGCATACAACGTAAATAATATCTTAGAGGTTCTGCGGAACCTCTAATTTTTTAAAAAAGTGTTGACAAATAAAACCGATTTTGCTATAATTAAATCATCAAAAGAGAGGAGATAAAAAAATGGACGAAAAACAATTTGCATTAACCTATGACCTTGGAATGTATGATGATGAAACTATTTGTGAAGAATTCGACACGATAGAAGAATTATTAGAAAGATATGAAGAAATTGAGTATGACGCCTGTGAGATTGAAGCATGGGATGGTGATAAAAAAATTGCACCTTGGTATAAATAATACTTGACAAAAACTATAACATTTGCTATAATTAAATCATCAAAGGAAAGGAAATTAAAATAATGACGAGAAAAGAAATGCTTACCAGAATGATTAGGCTGTACGGATTTGAACATGAAGCTGTTATTCAGTTCGGTTGGCTAATGGCAAGACCACAGATTAGTGATGAAACACTTGAAACTATAGTCAAGTGCCATGAAGAACATCCTTTATGGGAAGATGAAGACGAATAATCCTCATTTTTTCTTTGGCGCGCCGCAGTTGGACGCTCCGGCGCGAAAATTCTATTATAACACCTCTCGCAACTTTTGTCAAGAGGAAAAATCAACAAAAAATAAAAAACTGCGGGTCCCGATATTTGTACAACTTTTTCTCGTCCTAGGTATTGACAAAGCGACGCCCGCGCGTTATAATTGTATTATCAAATGAAGGGAAGGTATAAAAAAATGACTGAGATTTCTATTCTTGCTATTGTTATCTGTGTAGTTCTTGCTAACTTAATGACATGGAAAATGTTTTCCATTACAAGATTTCAGAGCGTTCTTACTGAAAGACTTGCTTTTGTCGGCTCACTTCTTTTCTGCATTATTTCAGTTTGGTGCTTGACTTTCATCCGCTGATGTGGTATTATAATTACAGAAAGAGAGGTAAACAAAATGAACAAGACTTTAGTATTCGACATGGATGGAACAATCGCCGACCTGTACGGCGTTACTGGATGGTTAGATGACCTGCTCAATGGTAATCCTAGACCTTACATCGAAGCCAAGCCGATGTATGACATGGACAATCTCAATACCTTTATAGATATGCTGAAAGGTTTTGGTTGGCGCATCGTCATTACAACATGGCTTGCAAAAGATAGCAATCCTGCTTATGACGCAATGGTCAGAGAAGCAAAAATCAATTGGCTTGACAGAGTAGGTTTTCACTATGATGAAATCCATCTTGTTAAGTATGGCACGACAAAAGCCAACTGCACAAGACAGCACGGCGGTTTTCAGATTCTCATTGATGACAATGACAACATCCGCAAGGGCTGGACGCTTGGAAGCACAATTGACGCTAAGGGCAACATTTTAGAAAGCCTTTGGAAACTCATCGAATCTGAGCTTGACTTAATGTAAGTCAAGCTCAACTGCCCGGCAAAGCAAAAAAAGTAGTTGACAAAAAAATTTTTTTATGATATAATATTTATAGAAAATAAAAAAGAAGAGGTGATAAAAATGGAATTTGAATATACTGGAACAATTTACATTGACACTGATGCAATCTTTGAAAGATGCTGTGACGATAATGCAATTGATGTAGATGAAATCCGCGGTGAGGTCAATAATTTCATTGCTGAACTGGAAGATGATACTTACTACTTTGTAGAAGGTTGGATGATTGATAAAATCGTTACAGAAATTAAAAAAAAGATTGACAAAGTTCTCGAAGACTGATATAATAAAATCATCAAAAGAAAAGGAGATACAAAACATGACAAGACTTACTTACAAAATCGTTGATAGAAGAAACAACATTCTGCAGAGCGGCATCCCTACACTGGACGAGGCGGTCGCCATTGCGGAGAGCCTCGAAGCGAAGTATCTTCCAGAGTACACCATCATCAGAGAGAAAACGCACTTTGACCGCTCCAAGTGCAAGAAGTCTCCTGACTGGCTCGCCGAACACGCCAACTAAATAATGCAGACAGGGCAAGGCAAAACTTGCCCTGTTTTTAGCTTCGGCGGCGCGCATGCAGTCGATGCGCGCCGAAAATTTAATTATACCACATGCCGCACTTTTTGTCAATAGGAAAAATGCACAAAAAATAAAATTTTTTCATCCCGAAATTGTACTTGACTGCGGGGGCGCCATGTGGTACAATGTACCTAGATAGAAAAGAGGTGAAGCAGATGAAACTTAAAGGTACTAAAAAATTGACGGCTCAGATGGACAGCTTTTTGCGTCCTTTTGGGGTAAAATCTCTTCTAGGGAAAGACTTCGCTTATTATCCAGTGACTGAACAGGTTCAGTTTACTATTGTAATGGAAGAAAGAGCAGATAGAGTTTTTGCTCAGTTTATTGCGGAAACCTTTCAGTATAAGGTAAAAGATATGTTTCTGCTTTCTCTATTGCATGAAGTAGGGCATCATCTTACACTAGAAGATTTCGAGGATGATGAACTCGATAAAGAGTGGAAGCACAAGAGCAAAATAGAGTGGGAGATAGACGATACTAACTATGATGAAAAGCTGATGGAATATTTTAATCTTCCGTCAGAATACGCGGCGACCGCTTGGGCAGTCTCTTACATGCGCGACCATGAAAAAGAACTGTTTCGCCGTTGGCATGTGATGTTAGAACACTTTCGTCACTTCTACAATGTGAACGCTGTTAGTTGGAGCTAACAGACCGGGCGCCCGCAAAAAAGTTGTTGACAAATAAAAATCTATGCTGTATAATAGACTTATCAAATGAAAGAGAGGTACTCAAAATTGAGTAGAAAAAAGTTGCTGATTGGTCTGGACACTGAAACTTGCAATGGCATCATGGTAGATGATAAACTGGATTTGAATTGTTCTCTTGTTTATGACATCGGGTGGGCTGTTGTTGACAAGTACGGCAAGGTTTATAAAACACAGAGTTTTGTCATCTTTGAGACTTTCGTAGGAATGAAAGATGTTATGAAATCCGCTTACTATGCGGAAAAAATTCCTCAGTATTGGGAAGATATTAAAACAGGGAAAAGACAACTTGTTACTTTTGCCACTGCTAGGAAAGCATTTCTTTCAGACATGAAAGAATACAAAACAAATACAGTTTTTGCTCATAATGCAGGGTTCGACCTCAGAGCATTAAACAATACTTACAGATACATTACAAAATCAAAATACAGATATTTTTTCAAGTTTGGAACTCAGATTTGGGACACCTTGAAAATGGCAAGAGATACAATCTGTAAACAGAAAAGCTACATTTCATGGTGTGAGAAAAATAACTACATGACCAAACACAAAAAACCGCAGGCAAGGGCAACCGCTGAAATCTTACATAGATACTTAACAGGCGATAACGCTTTTTCGGAATCTCACACAGGACTTGAGGATGTTTTGATTGAAAAAGATATTTTAGCTCATTGCTTTAGACAGCACAAAAAAATGAGAAAAGACCTCTATCAAAAGGCACTTGTCTAAACAAGTGCCTTGAGGTCCGGTCAGCCGAACAGATGTTCGAGAAAAAATTTTTTTAAAAAGGCTTGACTTTTTAACCGCTATCCCTTATAATTGTTCTTAGAAAGAGAGGTAAAGCCCATGACAACAAAAGAAAAAGAAGCCAAGATTCAGCAGTACATGAAAGCACTTGATGTATCAAGGGAAGAAGCGATTCAGCTGATTGAAGATGATGAAAATGACGTCATCGGCGAGGAAGGCGAACAGCTTCAGGAAAAGGCAAAAGAAGTCAGACGCTATGAAAAGAGCGACAAGCCGAGAAAGAAAGCCGTAAAAGAGCGCAAAGTGGATGAAGAAAAAAAGCATCTAATTGAAATTCTTGCGGAAGCTATCACACACAGCGCACCTGCTGAAAACATTTCCATTAAAAATGAAGCTGAAATTAGTTTCAGCTATGGGGAGAACAGCTACACAATTAAACTTGTAAAGCACAGACCCCCCAAGAAATAAAGGCAAGGCGGAGACAGGTTCTCCGCCTTTTTCTTTCCAGATCTGTTAGCGCAGGCTAACTGGACCGGGCCAAATTTTCAGACAATTCATCAAAAAGACAGACTTGCTTTTTAAGAAAAAAAGGCGTATAATACAATTACAAGGTAAGGAAAGAGGAGCGAACCGAGGTTCCCCAAGTAGGGCAGGAATGAGCCGAGCGCCATCGCCTAGTCAGAAGAGCGGAATACAGTTCAAAGGAAAATCAAAAATTTTTCAAAGAACCTCTTGACAGCCGAAAGAAAAAATGCTATAATGTATTTACAAGGTAAGGGAAATGGTTCCCAAGTTCAAAAAAGAAAGAGGTGTTACATTATGACAAGAGCAGAAATCTTCCGCAACATCGCAACCATCGAAGCAGTCGCAGAGAACGAGGAGTTCGTCAATGCGCTTCTGAAAGAAGCTGAGAGCCTTGAGAAGCGGGCAGCTGCTAGGGTCGGCAAGCAGACCAAGACGCAGAAGGAGAACGCTGAAATTAAGGAGCGTATCCTCGAGGCGCTGGCAGAGGGTGAGAGCATGACGGCAACTGAGGTTGCCAATGCCATCGGCGTCAGCCTCGCAAAGGCTACGGCACTGCTTACGCAGATGGTCAAGGCTGAGACTGTTCACAGGGCAGTCGAAAAGAAAGTGGCTCGGTTCTCCATCTGAGCCACTGCCTACAACTGAATAATACGCAAGCCGAGGGACACCCCTCGGCTTTTTTGTTGGGCGCTTCGTGGACTGCCGCCACGAAGCGATTTTTTAATAATTAGCAGGCTTTAGAGAAAAATTTTTTCGATTTTTTTTGTAATTGGGGCTTGACCTTTTCCCGGAATGGTGCTATAATTTAATCATCAAAGGAAAGGAAGGAACCAAACAATGACAAACACAGCGCTCTTCAATGCAATGATTAACCGCTACAACGAACTGTCTTTCACTCATGAGTATATCTTCGGATTCAACTTCAAGGGTAACCTGTACATGGTCAAGGCTACCAACGAGATTCTCCCCTACGTGCTCAAGCTCGACAAAGCAAGCAGAGGTCAAGGCTACAGCATCCGCTTCTCTCCTAACACTGACCAGAAGCTTCTACTGATAGCTAAAGGCGCAACAGTCCTCTGCTCCAAGATGTACTTCGACAGTGCGGTCGCCGATAGTAAGTACAACAAGGGAGAAATCTTCGAGCAGATGGTAACTAAGTACTACGGACAGGAATGGACAAAAGACAATGTACCTTTCACTGAGGATGGAGACCTCACAGTCGATGGTATCCCCTATCAAATCAAGTACGAAAAAGCCACCTTCACTAATGAGAAAACACTCGCCAAGATGTAACAATCTGGCGAGTTTTCTTTTGGCGTTCCGCGGCCGGGCGCCTCGGAACGTGATTTTTGTCAATAGCTATGTTGCACAATTTTTTAATGCGTTTTTTGTGAACTTTTACTAATTGTAAAATCCCAAAATCTTTGATATAATTATAATTGTCAAGGGGAGAAGAAAACAACCTCTCTCAAGCGCATAACTTGATGAAGTAAAATAAAATCTCTCACAAAAATGTAAAAAACCCCTTGACAATCAATAAAAAATTTGATATAATTAATTTATCAAAGGTAAGGAAAGTCAAAGAAGTCAAAACAGAAAACTTTCTAAGGCGCCAAAAAAAGTTAAAAAAGTTCTTGACAAAACAAAAACCTTATGATATAATTAAATCATCAAAAGAAAACAAAACAAATTCAAAAAAAGAAAGAGGTGTTGATTATGACGAACATGACTTATGTATCTGCTGTTGAGTACGCTATGGAGAACATCAAGGATAATGACGAGGTGGTCGAGAAGCTGACTGCCCTGCGCGACTCGCTCATGAAGCGCAACGCTCGCAAGTCTGAGGGTCTGACCAAGACTCAGAAGGAAAACCTTGAGTTCAAGAATGCCATTGTCGAAGCCCTGGCTGAGTCCGAGGGGATGACAGCAACAGAGGTCGCTAATGCAGTGGGAATCTCCCTTGCCAAGGCGACAGCGCTTCTGACACAGCTTGTCAAGGCTGAGAGCGTCAAGCGTGAGGTCGAAAAGAAGGTGGCTCACTTCTCTGTGTGAGCCTAAATGGTTTTGGCGGTTTTAGTCCTTAAAAACCGCCTGTGCAAAAGTTTGAACGCTTGCTGTTAGGAGCTGGGTTTCTAACTTAATTCATCCCACACACCGCGCGAATAAATTGTGTGAAATATAGGCAAGCTTCATTTTGCATCCGTCGCCTAAAGGTATGGCACCAAACTTTTAATTTGGTTAATGTGGGTTCAATTCCCATCGGATGCACGCATTTTTCTTACATTTTGTACCCTCCTTTCCTTAAAAGGACTAAAACTCAAAAGGTTTTAGTCCTTTTTTGATTGAAGCGGAAGAAATTATCAGAATTTTCTGAAAATTTTGCCCGGTTTTGCCTCCAGACCGGGCCGCCACGACCCAAAAAATTAAAAAAACTATTGACAAATTAATAAAAAAATGATAATATTATTATACAAACAAAAGAAAAGAGGTGTAAAAAATGAAATTTGAACCTAAAATGAGTGGCACAAGAGTAACAGACTTCCGCATCAATCCCATCTTCTGCACGCAGATTATTACTCTCAACGATTGTCAGAAACTGCTCTATCGGCAGGAATCCATGGACTTCATCTTGGATACTTTCAGATTCTCTCTTTGCAAGGATGGAGAGTGGCGCGCAGTGATTGATTTTGATACTGATTACAAGGTCGCTATCCTTGAGAACTATCCAAAGTACGAAAAAGAAATGATTGAATACTTTGGTGAGGACTGGTTAAAGCATTACATTCGATTTAATCACTGAGCGGCGGTTGTGGCATCGGATTGCCACCCGGGCGCCCGCCGCAAAAATTCTTGTTGACAAATAATAAATAATTTGTTATAATTGATTTATCAAAAAGAAAGGAAGTGTAAAACATGACAGTAGTAAATAAAGAAATGGTAGCCATTAGAGAAAAGCTCCTCAAGGACATGCACCAGTACATCATCGAAATCGGCGATGAAGATATTTATTCAGAGTGGATTACTCTTGCAGTTCCCGATGAACCTACTGAGGAAGATTTTCAGAGCATCGCAGAAGATGACAAAGCATGGATTGAAGCGTGCGGGCTGTTCGGAGTTCTTTCCGAATCAGACATTGAAAACAACTATTGACAGCAAGGGCGGCGACGCCCTTGTTTTTTTATTGCGGCGGCTGTTAGTACACACTAACCGTTGCCCGGCCCGCGTTCGCGCAAGCAGGGCCGAAAATTTTCTGACAATTCACCTCAAAACTTTTTTCTGTCAGAATTTTCACGCAATTCTGAAAATTTGCTTTCCCGAATTAACGTGTTAGCACTTCACCGCGGTGAAGTGTCACCGCGCCACCGCGTTGCCCTGATGAAGTCTCCGCACCCCTCCGCTGGACCCACCCTATATGCGACCACCCGACCAGCCGAGGCCATATGCGAACCTTGGACCAGACGGTGCCTATATGCGACCAGCCAACCAGACGGAGCCAAATTGACAAATACAAAAATTTTTGATATAATTTTAAAAAAAACTATTTTTATTGCCGCACCTCTTCCTGCTTCGCATTTTTCTTTCTACGAACAAATTACCGTGAGACAATAGAACCAAGAAAATTTACCCAGAAAATCAATGCTCCTGCTTAACAAAATCCGAAGACCTCTTCTCAAAATTGCGGGTTGTAATTTCACAAAATTTTTGATATAATATAATCATAAGATGAAAGAATAAAAAGGAGATACGCGTATATGGATATTTATGAAATGCTTGAAAAAGGTATGACAGTAGACGAGATCAAGGCGGAAGTAGACAAGACCGCCGCACTCTACAAAGAAGATCAAGAGGCAGAGAAAGAAAAGGAACTGGCTTATGCGAAGGAAGATCTGCATGACGCTCTTGTGAATTTCTTAGATGCGACTGGTTATGTAGATACTAATTTCCTTAGTGGAGAGAAATTCCAGAAAGACCTCGACACAGCTATTGATAACCTCTGCGAAGAGTTAAAGATTTATTCTAAATTAGCCGAGATGTTTAAAGATGTAGAATCTAAAACAGCTGCGGCAACACCTGATGATCTAAAAGAGCTAGCCAAAATGTTTTTCTAAGCAAGAGAAAGAGAGTCCTTAGGGACTCTCTTTTTTTATATATAAAGACGAAGACGAAAACGGTGTCATGGTCTGGTCCAGGTCGCCTACCTACTCTTCAGAATTTTCGCACTCTTCAGAATTTTCAGGCTCTAAGAATTTTCACACCTCTGAGAATTTTCACCACTACCCAGAGTCTCTACTACCTTCCAAAATTTATAACGCTATCGCTAATATGCTCTCTACCACCCAGCTTCCATCAAGAGCAAAAATCAGTTCTCCTTAGCGCCGCAGGCTCAGCCTATACTCCTCCACACCGCCATCGCCGCAGGCTATCTTCTTCCGCTCTTCCTCAGGCAACTCATAAAACTTAAAATCATTAACAATTACACTAACATAATATCTATCTTCTGCAGGATAATAATAAACCCTATCTGCGGCTGCACCGCAGGCTTTCATATAAGCAATAGCATCATCAAGATTATTAAATACATTCTTAATTAACATGTCAACGTTGTCTCCCACCAATCTGCCTCTTTCTGCGAAAGAGGCACAACATTAATATTAGGAGTACTAATACTATAAGAAGTCGAAGTAGTCCAAACTTTAAACAACCTTTTACAACTTCCATCAACCTTTAACTCCTACATCCTCAAAGCTGCGCCTCCAGCTAACTTCTCAAAAAAGTTCTTCCAAACTTTATCTTTAAGTTCATCTTCATCTTTCACTAAAAAATACATCTAAGACATACAAATAGGCTCTCCCTGCGCCAAAATTAAAACGCGGCCGCGCCGCAGGCTACCCCCAAATCAAAAGACAGGAATCTTTGACCACCCCGCAATGTCATCATCACTTAATTCAGTATCTTTTCCATCTAAAATCGCCCAACAGCTCGGTCCAGATCCATAATATCTAAATCCTTTACAGATATCCCCCGATTTTAAAACAATAGCAACTGTAACTGAACAATTACATTCATTCTCACTCATTTTTCTACCAAGCGGCGGCAGTGCCTCATTAACACCATACCAAATCTCACTTACCATCATTCAACTTCTCCAAAACTCAATCCATCAAGATCGGATCCCCTTACTTTGAGACAAGGCCAGGCCGCAGGCCTGAGACGAAGTCTCAAAGTTCAGACAAAAGACGAAGTCTGAAGTCTGAATTCTTTCTATTATATTATGACTCAGACTCTTCAGACTCAGACTAGACTCTTCAGACTCTGGTCTAAGGTCTGCAAAATTAAAGACTTTATCTGAAAAAGTCTGTTTTTCAGACTTTTTCAGACTTTTTTTCATTAGACCATTTCTTCCATCCAGATCTATTATATATCTTATTCTTTATAAGTTCTTTTTGTTTATCCTTATCTAGCCCTTCAAGCTCATCCGCGCCATAAAGTTCAATAAAAATATCTTTACCTTTTTTGCCAGCTTTCGCCAACTGATAAATTTCTTCCTGTTCAGATAACTGCTCCCCCGATAAAGAACTTCTAACTTTTTCACTACTTTCTTTCATTCTCTTCAACTGAAAACAATAAGACATAGCTACACCATCTAACATAAGATCACCAGTAGACAGCGGGGCCTCTCCATGAGTAGATCCATATGTTAAAATATACCAAAAAATATCTTTAGCTTTTCCAGTATCATTTTTAACAATGTCTAAAATTTCTTCAATCCAGGCATTTGGGATTAAAATATTCTCATTAATTTTTGTCATGGCGGCGGTCCTCCTGGATTAACTCATGAAGGTCGCTGTCAAAAGTGTCATCATCCTCAAAAATCCAAACATTATATTTAGGATTTGTTGGGCTTGGACTGGTTTTCAACAGTTTATGCCCTAACACTTGCATCTGCATAGCAAATTTCATTCTAAAAACACATTTAATTTGCGGTATCTGTATCTGTCTTGGTTCCATATTAATATCCTCTTGCAGACAAATAATTGTCTATCTTTTCTTTTTGTTCCTACTTAAGTTTCATCCTACCCCCTATAACTGCTCTAAGTGAACTAGCATTCATCTATAATCTCTAACTTAAAAAAGCATAAGGGACTCCTTCCTCTTCATGGAACTTTATTAATCGTTCTATTATATTTTCCATAGCTCCTTCTTTGCGGATTATCATTATCAATAACTACAATTTTAATAGAAAATAAAAGATAATGTTTTTTCTATCCTTGCCCAAGATTTTCGGACGATAATTAAGAAAAGTATTGCTTTTCCCGTATAAAAATCCTTTTTTCGTCGCCATAACAATCTTGTTATCGAAACAGTTTTTTATTTATGATGCGGCAGTTCTTGGTTGGTTATGCCTCCATACCGCCTACCGCCGCTTAAAAAAACTACCATAAAATCACCAATACTACAAGAGAGACGAAACTAACACAGTAACACAGATCAACTGGCCCGCCCTTCCATCTTTTCTCTTGAAATGCAGGAATCTAATCTATATTAATATAAATGCAAGTCATAACGAAAATAATTAACAATGTCACAGGAATCATAATCATATAATCTTCTCCTTTTAATTTTCTCTTATTATAATTATAGCAAAATTTTTAAAACATATCAAGGCGCGGGAGCCAGCCTCATCCCACCCCTTAGCAAGCCCCGCCGCACATTTTACATTTTAGAAAATTTTTTATATAATATAATAAAGGAGAAAAGAAAAAATATGAACAAAAAAATTAGATTAATTTAGATTGGATTCCTTATCCTATTTTGGATAATGTTATTCATTGCTGTTGCTCAAGCTAATTTTGCTATTGTTATCCCCTGTGTGATTGGCTTTTGCACTAACTTAATATTTATTGCTTTCCACAATCGAATATTTAGATAAAGAAAGGAGCTGCCGCTATGTCACTTTCCCCTTACTTCTATGTTGAAAAATGGAACGATGAAAAAAATTGTTATGAAGAGATCAATCTTTATAAAAAAGCTGGAAAATATGCAAGTAAGGAAGAAAAGGCTTGCGGTTTTGAAAAAGTAGATTTCTGGCCTTGGAATGGCACTCACGAGATCTTTTCCATGCTGGGAACTGATTCTAAAGATAATACTTTTGATGCTATTGCGGGTGTGCATCACGGTGAGCCGCCGCTGGTAAGTGAAACTATTAAAAAAGAAATTGATGATTTTTTTAATGAAGATTCTTATTACAAGAGCGGCTCCGCAGTTAGATGGATCACTCTTGCCGATCTTTATATTGAAAATCTCAAGAATCCTAAAGTCCTTGATTATGATGAGGATTGGGGAGAGAATCTTGAAAATAAAGTTTATAAAGATAATCCAATCGGCGCCCTTATCAACCGCATCAACACTTGGGTAAATCTTGGCGGGAATGATTGGGATGTGGATGACTCTAGATCTCTTGTTAGACTTGTCTATTGGGTGGTTTGGTGAGAAAGGAGCTGTGCTATGGTAAGATTAGAGCCTACAAACCTTGCAAATATAGATTTCGGCGGTTTTTGGAACTTCGCTTTTATGAGTGAAAGCTGCGGTTGGGAAGATGCAGTCACCCCCTTCCGAAAAACTAAAATGGATGATTTTTTACAGTATTTTGCAGAATATCTGCGGGAACACAGCTATCTTACTCTTGATCCAGATGACATTAATATAAATATTCCAGACCTCTCTTATATGGAAGAAAAATACCTTAAAGAAGGACTGCGTAATATTATTAAAGAAAGCAGGCGATAAAATGAAACTTAAAAAGTGGTTAAAATATCTTGATCCAATAGTAGAAATAGTTATATATACTGATAAATCTCCAGATAATAAGCCTGCTTTTGAAGGCAACCCCTGGGACATTCCTAAAAAATATAAAAATATGAAAATTGGCAGACCTAAGTGGGATAACAGCGGAGAGGAACCAATTTTCATAACTCATTTTACAAATCAACACGGCGTAGTCCTTGAACGTGTCACAATCAATCTTCTCGAAAAATAAAAAGTGTGCCTCTACGAAGGCACACTTTATTTTTTAAAAAATTTTTGTTATAATATATTTACAAAATGAAGAAAGGAAGTGAAAAATATGATGCCTATCGCTTGTACTGAAGCTATTGGACTTGTTGTCTTGATTCATGAAGCAAATCATCAGATCGTTGATAATGATTCTATCGCAAGAGCAGTTAATGATTGGTATACTCATAGTGATATTGTTGATCCTGAGATGCTTGCGGCAGCCGTCCTGGAGTATGGCATGTGGCGTCTGATTAACTTCCTGGACTGGGAAGCGGCACACAATAAGTGGTTCCCGCAGTATGATGATATGTATGGCGTTTGGGAGTTTGAAGCGTCTTATCATGATAGTATTTGGAGGTAAGTTATGAAATATTATGAGTTTTATTATAGCTGCGGAATCTCTGGCGCAAGAGAATCAAAGTATTACGCTTTCCCTGATGATTGGAGCAAATCTGATATAGAATGGTTCTTCAGTGAAGAACTAGATGATTATGCCAGGAGACATGAGGATCTCGCATCCCTACCTGACCCCGCAGATTTTCGCTATGAAGAAGATTACGAAGAAAAATATAGCGAAGCCTGTGATTATTGGCTTAATGAAGTCCAGATCTATTCTTCTTTTGAAGAATGCAGCTTTGAAGAATGGGAAGAGAATGAGGGAGAAGAAGTGCTATGACTATCTTAGGACTTTTGGTTAATTCATTTGATTATTATAATATTGTAA
>JAEIGA010008104.1_pt1 | contig 15927 bp, 11 predicted proteins | sample 9270691 | NCBI WGS metagenome assembly JAEIGA01 (sample SAMN17057246, study PRJNA624740) | gut metagenome | biome: biome; isolation source: fecal sample | host: Bos grunniens | place: China: Xizang | collected 2019
ATCCTCGCGGTAGCCACGCGATGTCTCACCCGTAGGTGCTGTCCAGAACAAGGGGAATACTGGGAAGCCCATCTTGTCGCCGTCACGCTTCGATAGCTTACCGCTACCCGTAGGCTTCAACAACAGAGGTAGGTGTGCAAACTCAGGCTGAGTGTCGCTCCATCCAAATGCGCGATACAACAAATAGTGCAAAGGCAACGATGGCAACCACTCCTCACCGCGGATAACGTGCGACACCTCCATAAGGTGGTCATCGACGATATTAGCAAGGTGGTATGTAGGAAGTGCATCGGCCGACTTGTACAACACCTTATCATCGAGCGTCGATGTGTTAATCTCGACATGGCCACGAATAAGGTCATCCATCTTAACAACCTCGTTCTCAGGCATCTTAAAGCGCACTACCCACTGATCACCACGCGAAATACGAGCATCGACCTCCTCGGCCGACAACGACAACGACGTAGGCAACTTCTCGCGCACCTCGTAGTTGTAGGCAAAGGTGCGACCAGCCTCCTCAGCCTCCTTGCGTAGAGCATCCAACTCCTCAGGGGTATCAAAGGCGTAGTATGCCCAACCAGCCTCAACAAGCTGCTTGGCATACTTAAGGTATATCTCACGTCGCTCGCTTTGACGATATGGAGCGTGTGGGCCACCAACGCCTACACCCTCATCGATTTCAATACCACACCACTTTAACGACTCGATGATATACTCCTCGGCACCTGGCACAAAACGCTGTGAGTCGGTATCCTCGATACGAAGAATCATCTTACCACCATGACGGCGAGCAAATAGATAGTTGTATAATGCTGTGCGTACACCTCCGATGTGAAGCGGACCTGTAGGACTTGGTGCAAAACGCACTCTTACTTCTCGTTTCATAAGCTATATATTTTTTACATTTAATTCGTTATACTCTAATTCTGTGCCTCCTCGATATAGAACTCCGAGCGCACCGTGACACGCGCCTTCTTATCGCGCGAGTGGATGTTAAACGAGCCTCCTGCCGAGAACTCCTCATCGCCAGTCGATGCCGTAATTTGGAATACTCCGGCACGCGATAGGCACAACTCACCAAGCTCGGCACCCGAACTCTCAGCGATATTCATCGCACGCTCACGAGCATCTGCCGCAGCAGCCGACAACAGACTCAACTTCACATCCTCAAGGCCCGTGTAGTAGTACATAGGCTCCTCGACACTTATGCCCACACCCTCGGCAATCAGCGATGGTAGCTCGCGAGCTGCAACCTCCGTAACATCGACATCGGACGACTCCACCGTAAACTCCTGCGAGATGGCGTAACCAGCAAACTGCACACCCTCGTAGTTACCATTATTATATACCGAGCGAGTAAGTTCAACAATATTGGGCATTGCAAACTTCACCTTTTCGGCTGCAACGCCATTCTCCACGAGAACCTCCACCACACGCTGACGATTCTGCTCGATCTTGGCATACGCCTCGCTTGCATCCATGCTGTTCGCCGAGACACTGCCCTTGATAACGATAAGATCGGATGTGAATACCGTCTCACCAAGGCCCGTAACCGTTATAGTACCCTTAGTAGGGCGATGGCCCTCGGTATAGGCGGCAGCGACAACGATAGCTGCCAACACTACTCCCAATGCGATAATTATATATCTCCAAAGATTTCCCATGGTAATAAATCGTTTTACGCGTTACACATTGAATAGGAAGTGCATGATATCGCCATCCTCGACGACATACTCCTTACCCTCAATACCAATCTTACCCACATCGCGACAAGCACGCTCCGAGCCAAGCTGAACATAGTCGTCGTACTTGATAACCTCGGCACGAATAAAGCCACGCTCAAAGTCGGTATGGATAATACCAGCAGTCTCAGGAGCCTTCATACCACGACGGAATGTCCAAGCACGGCTCTCATCAGCACCCGTAGTAAAGAATGTCTGAAGATCCAACAGACGGTATGCAGCCTTAATTAGGCGGCTTACGCCCGACTCCTCAAGACCCATATCCTGAAGGAACATCTGACGCTCCTCGTAGCTCTCCAACTCAGCAATATCGGCCTCGGCACTCGCCGCTACGATAAGCATCTCGGCACGCTCCTCGGCAATAGCAGCACGAACTGCCTCTGTATGAGCATTACCCTCGACAGCCGATGCTTCGTCAACGTTACAAACGTAGAGTACAGGCTTATCCGTAAGTAGATTGAGGTCCCAAACCGTCTTACGCTCCTCGGCCGTTAGCTCCACCGTACGCGCCGAATGGCCCTGCTCCAAGGCCTCCTTATAGCGACATAGAATATCATACTGACGCTTAGCCACCTTATCGCCAGCAGTAGCCTGCTTCTGACATTTACCTATACGATTTTCGATTGTCTCAAGGTCCTTAAGCTGAAGCTCCGTATCGATGATACCCTTATCGCGAACCGGATCGACCGTTCCATCGACGTGTGTAATATTCTCATTCTCGAAGCAACGCAACACGTGGATGATAGCATTTGTATTACGGATATTAGCCAAGAACTTATTTCCAAGACCCTCACCCTTCGATGCGCCCTTCACCAAACCTGCGATATCGACAATCTCGATTGTGGTTGGCACCACGCGCTTGGGGTTATCAATCTCAACGAGCTTGGTCAATCGCTCATCGGGAACAGTGATAACACCCACGTTGGGTTCAATAGTACAGAACGGGAAGTTTGCCGCCTGAGCGCGCGCATTGCTCAAGCAGTTAAAAAGTGTTGACTTGCCCACGTTGGGGAGTCCTACAATACCACATTGTAATGCCATATATATTCAAATTTTACAAATTATACAATTTAGAAATCCTCACCACTACTCTTCAAATTAGTCTGCCTGCGATACATTCACCAACGCCTCACGGTAGGCATTAAGAATACGCGACTTCGATATAAATCCGAGATAGTGATTATCCTTATCAACCACCGGAAGCATCCACGTCTTACCCTGCTCGAATCGAGGCATGATACTCTGAATCATCTCATGCTCAAGAATCTTATCGGGCGGCTGAATCATATAGTTCATGATTGGTGTTCCCCACTTATCTCGATTAAACATGTCGTGGCGCAAATCATCGAGCTGCACGATGCCCAACAACTTACCATAATTATCCACCACGGGGAATATGTTACGTCGAGCATTCGATATGATATTTACCACATCGCCCAACGTAAGCGACTCTCTTACTCGTATGAAGTCGGTCTCCATAAGCTGGTCAAGACGCAGGAATACGAATGCCGACGAATCCTTATCATGGGTAAGCAACTCACCACGCATACGCAACTGTTTCGTATAAATCGAGTCGCGGTCGAGACCATAGTTTACTGCAAACGATACGCACGACACAATCATCAGCGGGATAAACAGACCGTAGCCGTTCGACAGCTCGGCGATTAGGAAGATGGCCGTAAGTGGGGCCTTCATAACTCCCGACATCACACCCGCCATACCGGCAAGCGTGAACGATGTAATCGATATATCCCATCCGAATACCGTGCGACATACTACCGCGAGTGTGGCTCCTGCAAAGGCACCCACGAAGAGCGAAGGTGCGAAGGTACCACCGACACCACCGGCTGCATTGGTCGTCGCCATAGCCACCACCTTAAAGAGCATGATGGCAATCAGATATACGATTAGGAACCAATCCGTATCCGAGAAGTGGTAGAACAGCGTGTTGTTGAACAGATCCTCGGTGTTACCCGACATAAGCGTTCCGAAACTGCTATGACCCTCACCATAGAGTGGCGGGAAGAGGAATATAAGAACACCGAGCGTAAGACTCGCAAACAACCACTTACGCCACTGCTTCGACACCGACTTATAGAATCCTCCGACCATCGAGTTAACCGATGTGAAATAGTATGCCATCACACCACAGAACGAACCGAGCAGCACGAATAGCGGCACCTGAGCCACCTGAAACATATCGTTATGGTCGAGCGACACTGCGATAATAGGCGAAAAGCCATGCAACGAGAGTGATATGATAGTCGCCGTCATTGAGGCCATAAGCAGTGGAATGATTGACTTAGATGTGATATCGAGCATCAAGATCTCCAGCACAAAGACCACACCCGTAATCGGAGCCTTAAAGACAGCTGCCACAGCAGCACCAGCACCGCAACATAGCAGCAACGTGATGTTCTTATAGTTCAGGCGAGCCATCTTACCGATATTCGAACCGATAGCTGCACCCGTAAGAACGATAGGAGCCTCAGGACCCACCGAACCACCAAATCCGATAGTCGTAGCACCACCAACAACCGAAGTCCAGCAATTGTGACTCTTAATTCGCGAGTCGGTTCGCGACATTGCATACAACACTCTGGTCACACCCTCCGAGATACCATCCTTAACGATATACTTCACGAATAGCGTTGCTAAGATGATACCAATACCAGGGTAGACCAAGTAGAGCCACTGCGCCTGATCCTCAGGAGTCCACGACGTTAGCAGATGGGTTATCGCATGTAGCAGTGTATTGAAGATAAAGGCTACAATACCTGCACATAGGCCTACGACAATGGCCAAGATGGCCATCGCCTGAGAGTTCGAAAGACGGCGCGTTAAGGCCAAATAGGCCTCGTAGACTTGCTCCTGTATGAAACTCTTAACCTTATTCACTGTTTTGTGTATATGTGTGCTAATTGTCGTTATCGACGCTGCATGATATCGGTATTCTCGAAGTAGTTAATGCGCATGGCACGACGCACATCCTGAAGCGTATCGGCCGCAGCCATACGTGCCTCCTCCGAGCCACGACGCAAGATCTCGTAAACCTCATCGAGATGCTCCTCGAAGTAACGACGACGCTCACGGATTGGCTCAAGCATCTCCTCAAGGATAGCGATAAGCAACTTCTTACACTTCACATCGCCCAAACCGCCACGACGATAGTGATCCTTCAACGCATCGAGACTCTCGTACTCAGGCAAATACTTCTCAAAATGCTCAGGCTTCGAGAAGGCATCGAGATAGGTAAATACCGTATTACCCTCAACCTTACCTGGGTCAGACACCTTTAGATGGTCGGGGTCGGTATACATGCTCATAACCTTCTTCTTAACTTCGTCGGCCGTATCCGAGAGGTATATACAGTTGCCAAGCGACTTCGACATCTTGGCCTTACCGTCGGTTCCTGGTAGGCGCAAACATGCCGCATTGGTTGGCAACATAATCTCTGGCTCGACAAGCGTAGGGCCATATATCGAGTTGAACTTATGTACAATCTCGCGCGTCTGCTCAATCATAGGCTCCTGGTCCTCACCCACCGGTACGGTTGTAGCGCGGAAAGCGGTAATATCGGCAGCCTGCGATATTGGGTAGGTAAAGAAGCCTACGGGTGTACCCTTACGTTGCTGGTTCTCCTGCTCCTCGCCCTGCTCCGAAAAGCCACGCATCTGAATCTCGGCCTTCACCGTAGGGTTGCGCTGCAAGCGCTGAACCGTAACAAGATTCATATAGTAGAATGCCAACTCTGTCAACTCAGCGACATGCGACTGGATAAAGATTGTTGATTTCTCAGGGTCGATACCGCATGAAAGGTAGTCGAGCGCAACCTCGATGATGTTCTCGCGAACCTTATCAGGGTTATCAGCATTATCGGTTAGAGCCTGCGCATCCGCAATCATAATAAAAATCTTGTCGTAAAGACCAGTATTCTGCAACTCAACGCGACGACTCAACGAGCCAACGAAGTGTCCAAGGTGAAGTTTGCCCGTAGGGCGATCTCCTGTAAGTATTATCTTTGCCATTGTCAATAGTTTATTTCAATAATTTCAACACTCTTTTATCAGCGTATTTCGCACATGCGGGTGCGTACACTTGAAACACGCGCGATACAAGGCACAAATATAGAAAAAAATTCACACAAAAAGTTCAAGCTCTTTGAAAATATAAAATTATTTTATAACTTTGTACGAAGTTAACATCTACAACTTATAGCACTATGACTATCATACAGCTCGAATACCTTATGGCGGTAGCCAACTGCGGTAGCTTCTCGGTTGCAGCCGAACACTGCTTTGTAACACAGCCCTCACTTTCGATGCAAATCAAGGCATTAGAGGAGGAGTTGGGCGTAATTCTTTTAGATCGCACCAAAAAGCCCATCATACCTACGGCAGTCGGCGAAATCGTACTCGAACGAGCAAGACAGACGCTCCACTCCTATAACTGCATACGCGAATCGGTTGCTGAGTTGCGTGGCGAAACAGCGGGCAAAATGCGCCTTGGCGTAATCCCAACCATTGCCCCCTACCTTCTCCACAAATTCATCCCGACATTCATCAAAGATTACCCAAAGGTTGAGCTTGAGATACACGAAATGGTCACTGCCGATATTATCGAAGCCCTCAAGCACGACGAGATAGATGCAGCACTTGTAGCTTCGGGAACGTGCGGTCCGAGCATCACCGAATACGACCTTTTCAGCGACCACTTCTACGCTTACGTTTCGCCCTCGCACCCACTATTCGAGCGCAGCAACATCCGCATAGAGGACATTGATTTTAAGGACCTTATACTACTAAGTCGAGGCAACTGCATGCGCGACCAGATATTCGAGCTATGCCAAGCTGCCCACGAAATTCCTTCGCACTTCTACTTCGAATCGGGCTCACTCGACACACTGATGCGCATGGTTGACTGCACATCGTGCATGACTATCATCCCAGAGATGGCTCTCGAATTTATCCCTCAATCTCGCCGCAACAGAATTAAAAGTATCGCAAAGGGTGCAACGTCGCGTCGCGTCGCATTGGCCGTTAGTCGAACATACGTCAAGCAGTCGATTGTGGAGGCTCTTCGACAGACTATTTTGAAGTGCGTTGACCAAGAAAAAATTTAGGCATTAGCACCTCTTTTACAAAACACGAATATCGTCTTTATAATAAGGCACTTCACGCTTACACAGTGCCGATATTATAAAGACGATATTGCATATATACCATTAACACACAGTGTATAACAACAAAAAACTTCGCCATAACAAATCACATCCACCTACTCGCGACACAACCACCCTATTGTTTTAATCTATTCTTTTTTAATCGAGCCACACACACTCGCTCCAACGGCATTTTTGCGTTTCATCGCTTAGGCCTATCCTACCATTTTCCACCCTCCTCGGCAACCACTTTTATTGCAGCTGTTTGGATATTCGCATTTTTTTTGTATATTTGCAAGAATTAAGCGCGTGCGTGCGCTACGCAACGCCTCGCGACTTAAAGCACTGAATCAATTTACAAAAACGTAAACGATTAAATAACAGCAAAATAAACCTATGGAGAACTTACAGAAACTTATCGACACAATAGTAGAAGCAATCGACGACAAGAAGGGACAAGGCATCGTATCGCTCGATTTATCAGGATTTGACGGAGCCATTTGTTCTCATTTTGTGGTCTGTCATGCCGATTCAACAACTCAGGTAGATGCCATCTCGGCAAGTATCGAGGAGAAGGTATTTGAGGTTATGGGCGAGTGGCCGGTAAGAGTTGAGGGTCGTCAGAACTCATTCTGGGTTGCAATGGACTACACCGACATCATTGTCCACATCTTCCAGACCGAGCTTCGCGGCTACTACCGTCTTGAGGAGCTATGGGCCGACGCGCCAATCAAGCACTACAATTTCGAGGAGTAGTAGAGAGCTGAGTAGTTGAGAAATATCGCATGATTGGAGCAGCATGTAACTATGCGATGCGCCCAATCTTGCAATTTAGATTAGTGTGAACGAATTTTATGGCAGTAAACAGACCTAATATGCGGACACAGGGTCCGCGATTCAATTTCATGTGGTTCTGGGCGCTTGTTGCCGTTGTCATCATCGGCTACTCGATGTTTGGCAGCGACGAGGCCCGACCCATAAGCGGCGATTGGCAGATGGTCGAGGAGCTTGTCGAGGGAGGCTCGGTTGAGCGCATCGAGGTTTTGGACCACGAGCGTATGAGCGTATATCTCCACCGCGACCACATCGACTCATTGGTTCAGGACGAACGCTTTAGCGAGCTACCGGCAACCGGAGCGCAGATTACATTCACCTCACACGGCGATGCCCAACTCTTCGACGAAGAGCTTAAGGCCGCTGAGGAGATTGCCAAGGCATCGAACCCCGATGTTAAGGATGTTAAGGTTATCTATAGCCGCACCGAAAAGGGCATTATGGATTACATATTCGACTTCCTTCCATGGCTACTCATCATCTTTGTATGGATATTCATCATGCGCTCTATGGCCCGCGGTGGTGGCGGCGGCGGTGGCGGCATCATGAATGTTGGCAAGGCTCGCGCTCAGGTTATGGACAAGAACCAGAAGGATCGAGTAACATTTAAGGATGTAGCCGGACTTGAGGAGGCTAAGGTCGAGATTATGGAGATTGTCGACTTCCTCAAGCGTGCCGATAAGTATAAGGCGTTGGGTGCCAAGATTCCGAAGGGTGCGCTACTTGCAGGCCCTCCAGGAACGGGTAAGACCCTACTTGCAAAGGCCGTAGCCGGCGAGGCCAACGTGCCTTTCCTCTCAATTTCGGGTTCCGACTTTGTCGAGATGTTTGTTGGTGTAGGTGCTTCGCGCGTTCGCGACCTCTTCGAGCAGGCGAAGAAAGTTGCACCATGTATCGTATTCATCGACGAGATCGACGCCATCGGCCGTGCGCGAGGCAAGAACTCAGGCTTCTCAGGCAACGACGAGCGCGAAAATACGCTCAACCAGCTACTTACAGAAATGGATGGTTTCCAGACTAACGCTGGTGTTATCGTGCTTGCAGCGACCAACCGTGTAGATATTCTTGATAAGGCCCTTATGCGTGCCGGACGTTTCGACCGCCAAATCGAGGTGGGTCTCCCCGACGTAAAGGAGCGTAAGGCCATATTCGACGTACACCTTCGCAAGCTCAAGCTCGACCAGCATCTCGACCGTGAGTTCTTAGCGAAGCAAACTCCAGGATTTGCCGGTGCCGACATCGCAAACGTATGTAACGAGGCAGCCCTTATTGCTGCACGCCACGATAAGGATTCGATAACACAGGAGGACTTCTTGGCGGCAATCGACCGTATTGTAGGAGGTTTGGAACGTCGCAACATGCCGATGACTAAGGCAGAGCGTCATGCCACAGCCATCCACGAGGCGGGCCACGCAACAGTTATGTGGCGACTCAAGAACTGCGATTCGGTTCTCAAGATTACCATCATACCGCGCGGTCGCTCGCTTGGTGCAACGTGGTATCTTCCCGAAGAGCGCGTCAACCACAATGCCGAGCATTTCATGCACAAATTGGCGGGTCTTCTTGGTGGCCGCATTGCCGAGCAGCAGCTATTGGGCATCACTTCAACGGGTGCTATCAACGACCTTGAGCGAACATCGAAGACGGCCTATGCGATGGTTGCCTACTACGGCATGAGTCCTGCGGTTGGCAATGTTAGCTTCTACGACTCAACCGGACAGCGCGACATGTTCACTAAGCCATTCTCGGAGCAGACGGCACAACTTATCGACAACGAGGTGCGTCGTATTATCGACGAGGCTGTAGCACTAACTCGCGACATCATCCTTGCGGAGCGAGAGAATATCGAGCGTCTTGCCGACCTATTGCTTAAGAAGGAGACTATCTTTACCGAGGACATAGAGTCGATACTTGGCAAGAGCGCGCAACAACTCGCCGAGGCGGAGCGCGCAGAAGCCGACAACGACACCCCATGCGAGGTTGTTGAGGATGACAACGACTCGGACTCAACCGACCAGCCAACAATAAAATATATTATAAGTGAAACGACCAACCCTACTGAGCAACCTGTAGAGGATAACAAATAGTAACAATGAGCGATAAACTTAAAAATCTCATCATCCGAGCGCTTAGCGGTGCAGTGCTACTCGGCATTGTACTTGGGGCTTCGTTCCTTGGTCCTTATGGCTACGGAGCGCTTTTAGTGGCAATACTCGTAGTAGGCATGTGGGAGTTCTACAACCTCGCCTCGGCTAAGGGATGGTCGCCTCGACGCGCATTAGGCATTGCCATGGGCATCGTGCTGTTTATCACGTCGTTCATAGTCTTCGACGGCTATGTTGGCGGGGCTGTCGAGATGGACCTGGATATGCTTCTGTCGGGTTCGCTCTACATGATTTTGTTCGTTCCGGTCATCTTTATTGTTGAGATTTTTCACACGTCGGAGTCGCCCATGGCCAATATCGCCACAACGCTTATGGGTATCATTTACGTTGCCCTACCTATGGCGTTACTGCTCTTTGTGCCAGTGTTGATTGGCAGCAACGAGTGGCAGCCGATGAATTTCCTCTGCTACCTCTTCATCATCTGGGCCAACGATGTCTTTGCCTATCTGGTGGGTGTTGCCTTTGGTCGCCATAGAATGTGCGAGCGACTCTCGCCCAAGAAGTCGTGGGAGGGTTTCTTCGGAGGAGTACTCGGCGCATTGGGAATGGGAGCATTAGGAGCCTATATCCTCGATGGTAATCTCTTCGTATGGCTCGGCTTGGCTGCCGTAGTATCGATTGCAAGCGTACTTGGCGACCTTGTTGAATCGATGTTTAAGCGCGAGGCTGGTGTCAAGGATTCGGGACGCATCATGCCAGGTCATGGAGGCATGCTCGACCGCTTCGATGCGGTATTTATCGCCACTCCATTTGCCTTTGTCTACCTATCGGTTATTGAAATTTTCGGTATTATATAATTAAGCTACTAACCTATAAACCTATAAGTTATGAAGATCAATAAAGAGGGATACATCATTATCGGTACTACGGGCCTTGTTAGCCTTGCTATCTGGCTATTGGTATACTTTTTCCTCGACACACCCACGGCCTATCTATGGTTTATGGCCTTTTTCTTGCTGGTATTCTGGTTCTTCATTGCCGCATTTTTCCGCGAGCCACGCCGTGTACAAATCCACGATGACGAACTTATATTCTCGCCTTGCGATGGTCGCGTAGTGGTTACCGAGGTTGTTCACGAGAATGAGCATATCGACTGCGAGATGATGCAGATTTCGATATTCATGTCGGTAACTAACGTACACATGAATTGGATGCCCGTAGGTGGTACTGTCGAGTACTTTAAGCACCATCATGGACGCTTCCTCGTGGCTTGGCATCCTAAGTCTTCGACCGAGAACGAGCGCACCACAACCGTTGTACGCCTTAAGGATGGCCGATGCGTGCTTATCCGCCAGATTGCAGGCTTCGTGGCACGCCGTATTGTGTCGTATGTGAAGGTTGGTAAGCCTATGGCGCAGAATAGTGTTTTGGGCTTTATCAAGTTTGGCTCGCGTATTGACCTTCTTGTTCCAAAGGATTCGGAGCTTTTCGTTGAGATTGGCGACCCTGTGATTGGTTCACAAACGCCTATTGCACGCCTAAAGCGTTCGAAATAGTAGACCATAATATAGAGCGATGAGAAATAGCAACATATTCAAGAGTATTGCTACCGTAGCCGTAATTCTCATAGTATTCTTTGTGCTATGGCAGTTATGGCAGGTGGTTCTCTATATTGTAGCATCGGCGGTGTTGGCCATAGTCGGTCGTCCGCTTATGCGCTACATATCGGGAGTCAAGTTCTTCGGGCGTAAAGCTCCAAGAGCTGTATCTGCAGCATGCACTCTTGTGGTAATGTGGCTATGCGTTGGAGTGTTGGGTGTTCTCTTCGTGCCCCTTATCTTTAGTAAGTTTCACGAGCTTGCCACGCTCGATTGGGATGGTGTGATTGTCTCTATCGAGGCAGCAATGGCAAATGTTAAGGGGGCCATAGAGGAGCTGTTCAGTACCGAGATTAGCGATATGGGTACCACGTTCAAGGACTTTATTCTTGAGCGCGTGGATGTGAACTTTGCCAACACCTTCTCGAACCTCTCGCGCTTTGTAATCTCTTGTGGCATAGCATTCTTCTCGATATCGTTTATCACCTTCTACTTTCTCAAAGAGGACGGACTCTTCTACCGCTTGGTAACAATCTTCTTCCCCGACCGCTATCGAGAGAATGTACACCATGCCCTCGACTCGGTAACCAAGCTTCTTTCGCGCTACTTCCGTGGCATAATGCTCGAAAGCGCAGTGCTTATGGTTATCATCTCTATTGTCATGTTTATTTGCGGAATGAAGTTTGGCGACTCGTTGATTATTGGTCTGATTATAGGTACACTCAACGTTATCCCCTACGCCGGCCCATTTATCGGGTGCTTCATCGCGCTATGTATCGGCATACTTAGCCCCATCGATGGCGATATTATCTATACGGCAATAGTAATTGCCTCAACCATAGCCGGCGTAAAGCTTATCGACGATTTCATGATACAGCCGACGCTCTACTCCGGCCGTGTCAATGCCCACCCGCTCGAAATATTTTTGCTTATTCTCGCAGCTGGTTCGATTGCCGGTCTTGTGGGCATACTTCTTGCTATACCTCTGTACACTATCGTGCGCGTATTTGCGCTTGAGTTCTTCTCGGAGTATAGCTTGGTAAGGAAGCTAACCTCTCAAATGCGTAAAGAGTTGTGATGATAGATATTACACGAAAGGTTATTCATGGCCGTAAGATAGGCCGTGCGCTTGGTTTCCCCACAGCCAATATGAGCCTTGAGGGCTACGAAGATATACCACGCGGAGTCTACCGCTCCGAGGTTATCATCGATGGTTCGACATACCGAGGCATGTCGAATGTTGGCATACGCCCATCGGTCGGTGGCAAGGAGTTGTTGCTTGAGACCCACGTTATAGACTTTAGTGGCGACCTCTACGACCGCATCATAACTGTTCGCCTCGTGGAGCGTCTGCGTGACGAACGTCGATTCGCCTCGATAGGCGATTTGAAGGAGCAGCTTATTCGCGACTACTACACCTGTTGCCACACAGAAGAGTAGACCGAGCAACTTGTCGATTGCTTGCCACGCTTTGAGACAAGCAAAAAAATCCCAAAATAGTTGCACAATCGGTAAAAAATACATACTTTTGTGTTGACATAGTGCATCGCTCAATATCCTATCTTTTACCCAATTAGCCTTATGAGCGTTGTAACTCGTTGAGGGGGGGGTATTTAGCCCACTCCGCCTCAAGTTTTTGTATAGGTGCGCGCGACGCGCACACACGTACGAGGGCTAACGTGACAGAAGAAAGTTGTTCAAGAAAATATAACAACCTTTTAATAATTTTTTTTAACTTTAATTAACAATCGTATGAAAGCAAAGTTTTTAGCTTTAGCTGCATTGGTGCTTGGTTTGGCATCGTGTCAGCAGGAGCCTGAACTCTTCAACCCCGTTGGTGGCGAGGTTGACGTAGTGCTTACAGTCGATGCAGAGCAGCTCGCAACCCGTGCTGCCGAGGACGACGGTATTTCAGGCTTGAACAGTGCCCATGGTGCTGTTGATTACTTCCAGGCTACTGACTGGAACGCAGTAGACCTTCGTTACACCTTGGAGGTGTACGACGTAAAGAATGAGGTTGTAGGCGACCTTGTTAAGGCGCGTATGACTCAGGTGTATGACGACTACCAGCCAGCATCGTTCGATCTTCGCTTGGTTCCAGGTCGTGAGTATCGTTTCGTAGTATTTGCTGACTTCGTAGCAAATAACTCGGCTGCTGACTACAATGGTCTTGGTCTACACCACGACATTACATCGTTGGCTAACATCCAGGTTATCAACGACGGCATCAACAACGAGGCTACCGATGCTTACTTCGACTTCGAGGATGTTACTGTTAACGACTCTACTCCTTTGAACATGGTTCTTACTCGTCCTTACGGTAAGATTCGTGTCATCGCTACCGACTATGCAGAGTTGAACAACAACGTATTCCCAGGTTCTGTAGTTGTTGAGTACACCAAGACTCACATCGCAAGCTTCAACGCTGTAACCGGTGCAATCGTTGCTACTGAGGCTACCACTGAGTTCACTGCTTCACTTTCTGGCCAGACTAAGGCTAACCACATCTACACTGCTGGTTATGATACAGAGCCTACTCACATGACTATCTTCACCGACTACATCCTTGCTACCGACCAGCAGCACTCTATCCAGTTCACTATGGATATTATTGACACTAACGGCGTACGTATCAAGGAGACTACCTTCAACACTGAGATTCCTGTACAGCGTAACAACCTTACCACTATCATTGGTAACGTTCTTACTACTGCTACTGAGATTAACGTAACTATCGACGATAAGTTCGCAGATGAGTTCGTTAACGACTTTATCTTCGTTGACTCACAGAAGACTCTTCAGGAGGCTCTTAACGTTGTAGTAGACGGTCAGATTATCCTCTTCGTAAACGACATTGAGGGTGATGTAACTGCAGAGCAGATTGAGGGTCGTGATATTATCATCGACGGTAACGGTTACACGTATAATAATGGTACTATCTATATCGATGGTAACTCACGTAGCGATGGTGCTGAGACCATTACTATCAAGAACCTCAACTTCGAGACTGATGATGCTGAGCGTGTATTCGTTGAGCAGAACAGCACTGATGGCGCAGTTCGCTACCCACACAACGTAACTATCGAGGATTGTACCTTCGAGGGTGATGGTGCTGACGTTATTGTTGCTAAGTTCCGTCAGGGTATGAACATCGCTATCAAGAATTGCAATGCTGAGGTTGGTCACTCTTTGATGCAGCTTTATGGCTGTACTAACGTTACCGTTGAGGGCGTTGAAGTTGAGGCTGGTCGTGGTATCTCATTCGGTACATCTACCAACATCACTGTTAAGAACTCTTATTTCGGAGCTGAGTCATACGGTCTTCGTGCTGATGCTACGGTTGAGACTGCTCTTAACATCGAGAACGTAATTATCGAGGCAAACCTTCCTGTTATTGCTCGTAATGCTTCTAAGAACTACACTATCAACTTCGATGGTAACAACACCTTGGAAGCTCCTGGCTACCAGGTAGTATTCACTACTGGTGACGACGAGGCTACTTTCCTCGCTCCTGACGAGTACACTATCACTGGTGATGATAACTTCATCGTATTCCCACGCGACGACCGTTTCTTCGCTTACAGCGCAGCTGACCTTCAGCATCTTCTCAACAACACTGTTGCAGGCGACAACGTTATTGAGTTTGCTGCAGACATCGAAGGCGATGTTACTGTTGATCAGAAGGAGGGCCACAATGTAGTAATCGATGGCCGCGATTATTATATGTATGATGGTACTATCTCTATCGATGGTAACTCACGCTACACTGATGAGAAAGTTACTATCAAGAACATCAACTTCGAGACAGTTGATGCTGAGCGTGTATTCGTTGAGCAGAACAGCACTGATGGCGCAGTTCGCTACCCACACAACGTAACTATCGAGGGTTGTACCTTCGAGGGTGATGGTGCTGACGTTATTGTTGCTAAGTTCCGTCAGGGTATGAACATCGCTATCAAGGATTGCAATGCTGAGGTTGGTCACTCTTTGATGCAGCTTTATGGCTGTACTAACGTTACCGTTGAGGGTGTTGTAGTTGAGGCTGGTCGTGGTATCTCATTCGGTACATCTACCAACATCAATGTTATGAACTCTTATTTCGAAGCTGAGTCATACGGTCTTCGTGCTGATGCTACGGTTGAGACTGCTCTTAACATCGAGAACGTAGCTATCGAGGCAAACCTTCCAGTTGTTGCTCGTAATGCTTCTAAGAACTACACTATCAACTTCGCTGGTAACAACATCTTGGATGCTCCAAGCTATCAGGTAGTATTCACTACTGGTGACGACGAGGCTGCTTTCGTTGGTCCTGCCGAGTACACTATCACTGGTGCTGATGACTTCCTCGTATTCCCACGCGACGACCGCTTCTTCGCTTACAGCGCAGCTGACCTTCAGCATCTTCTCAACAACACTGTTGCAGGCGACAACGTTATTGAGTTTGCTGCAGACATCGAAGGCGATGTTACTGTTGATCAGAAGGAGGG
>JAEIGA010008105.1_pt1 | contig 15926 bp, 22 predicted proteins | sample 9270691 | NCBI WGS metagenome assembly JAEIGA01 (sample SAMN17057246, study PRJNA624740) | gut metagenome | biome: biome; isolation source: fecal sample | host: Bos grunniens | place: China: Xizang | collected 2019
AACGTGTGTATCGTCGTAAAACAGTTGAGGCGGTAGCGGCACAAGCTTAAATTATTATTCCGGAGGGAAAATGTTTTTTGTGTATGCATCATTAATAATAGCTTTGGCTTGTTCGGTCATTACCGAAAGGACTTTATTGGGATATAATAATATTCATTGGTCAATAAGAATATTTGTTTTTCTGCTTTTGGCCTCGGCTTGGTTAGCTCCGGTTATTATAAATGTTTTGCGTCGCAAAATGTTGCTTGACGGACAAGTTTTTAATTCGTTTTCAAATATCGGATATGCGTGTTTCGGTTTTGTATTTATCCTATTTATTATGTTGTTTTTCCGTGATGGTTTTTGGTTTGTAGCCTATAAATTTTTTGGAAAATCGCAGTCGTGGAATCCTACAAATGTATCGTTACTTACAAAAGTCAATATAATAACTGTTTTGTTGGCTATGGCATTATCCGTTTATGCAATTTTTGAAGCAATAAAGCTTCCTATGGTTAAAAAGCTTGAAATTATAAGCAATAAGGTTAGTGAGCCGATTACAATATTACAAATTAATGATGTACATTTACACGGAAGAAAAAATGTTTCCGATGTTAAAAACTTGGTAAAACTTTCTAACTCTCTCAATCCCGATGTTATTGTTATGCCGGGGGATATTATTGATGACGGTATAGGCTATATAAGTAACCATTTGAAGGAGTTGTCAAAACTATCCGCTAAATATGGGGTTTATGTTTCTGCCGGAAATCATGAATATTATAACGGTTTGGTTCCTATTCAATGGCAGTTTCAAAATATGGGATTTTTCTTTTTATCCGAAAACGGTATGCGAGTAGGGGATAGCGGTATTTACATTGCCGGTATTCCTGATAATTCAATGCGGAGAGTTGTAAAAGAATATCCCAAGATTTTTGATGGCAGTGAAATTGATGATTATAAGATTTTGTTGGCTCATAATCCTAAATTTGCCAAAGACTATTTGAATATGGGGTTTGATTTGCAACTGTCTGCTCATACTCACGGAGGACAAATATTTCCGTTTCATGTATTGGTAAAATGGGCAAATAACTATTTAGCCGGAAAATATGATATTGATGGTAAAATTTTATATATTTCACGAGGAGCAGGTTATTGGGGGCCTCCGATGAGATTGTTCTCTCCTGCCGATATAACTCTTATTACCGTAAAACCGGAATAAAAAACGAGGAAACTATGTTAGAACCTTTTTATTTGCCCGAAGTTATCGAAGGTACAAATGTCGTTTTATACAAACGTGACCATAATTATGATAATGAAATGTGGTTGGCGATTGACAGTAATAGGAATTTTTTACGTCCGTATTTGATGTGGGTTGATAAAACAGATTGTTTTGATAGTGTAACCGGAGCTACTAAACATTTTAATTTGGCTTGGGCTTCACAGGCTAAGTTTGCTTATGTTATTGCCGATAAATGCTCAAAAAAATTGTTGGGCTCAATAGATATTCATAACATAGATTTGGATAATCACAGTGCAGAAATAGGTTATTGGTTAAAGGAAGATAAAACCGGATACGGATATGTTTCTGATGCCTTAAAACAACTTGAGAAATGTGCTTTTGATGCAAAAATTAATCGCTTGGTTATTACCTGTGACAGTCGTAACAGGGCGTCGGCAAATGTAGCAATTCGTAACGGATATAAATTTGAAAGTACCAATCGCAAAGCAATATTTGCTTATGGCAATTTTTATGATAGAGAAGTTTATGCTAAGCTCATAAATGAGTAGTATTTCAGATAACTTTTTGTAATTCTGATTTTATGGAAGAGAGTTCTTCTATTACATTTTTCAGCATATCGTTTGATAAAGATGATAGATTATTGTCTTCTGCCATTGTTTCTTCAGATGACAATTCTTCGGCAAATAAATCATCTAAAATTGTATTGCCGACAAAATTTTTGATACCTTTATCTTTGAAAAGCTTTTGTACACCTTCTATGGTGTAACGTTCGTTATGAAGAAGCTTTTGGATACATTCCAAGAGTTTTACATCGTCAGGACGATAATAGCGGCGACCGCCGTTCATTTTGAGAGGTTTTATTTGAGTAAATTTAGTTTCCCAAAAACGAAGAACATGGGTGCCAACTCCCAACATATCAGCTACCTCTGCAATAGTTCTGAATGCGGCTTTTGACTTGTTGACAACCATGTTACATCCGATAAAAATTATTTGTTCAAAGAAGAACGCATTGTTTGAGATGGTTTGAAAGAAATAACTTTACGAGAAGAAATTTCTGCTTCAACACCGGTTTTAGGATTACGACCGATACGAGTGTTTTTTTGACGTACGGTAAAAGTGCCGAAAGAAGAAATTTTTACATTGTTACCTTTTACCAATTCATTAGTAACTTCTTCTAAAACCATATCCAAAATTTCACCAGAATCTTTGCGAGACAAACCAACTTCTTGGTATAAAGTTTCTGCAATATCAGATCTTGTAACTGTTCTCATTTTTATTCCATCCTTCTATTTTTTAATTTTTTTCAATATAGCAACAAAAAAATATATCGCCAATATTTTTAAAAACTATCTACAACTTAAATTCTTATAACCATTCCGCCCCAAGTAAAGCCCGCTCCCATAGAGCTGAAAGCTACCAAATCGCCTTTCTTTACTTTTCCGGATTCGATAGATTCCGCTAATGCTAAAGGAATCGAAGCGGCAGAGGTGTTTCCGTGATGATCAACGGTAACAATCACTTTGCTTTCATCTAATTCCAGTTTTTTAGCAACAGAATCGATAATTCTTAAATTTGCCTGATGCGGTATATACCAATCCACATCATTTATATCTACATTTGCTATTGCCAATGTTTCTTCGACACCTTGAACCAAGCTGGGAACGGCAACCTTAAACACTTCTTTTCCGTCCATGTGAATAAAACCGGATTTTTGGTTGAAAGAAACACCGCTGTCAGAACAAAGTTTGTCATATTGTGAGCCGTCAGCATAGATTTTTGTGGCTAATATACCTGTGTCGGTATTTTTGCCTTCACATTCTGCGGCCTTATATATAGCTGCACCGGCTCCGTCACCGAACAATACACAAGTATTTCGGTCGGTCCAGTCAGTAATTCTTGATAAAGTTTCAGCACCGATAACCAAAGCATTTTTAATTTGTCCTAAACGAATCATATTATCGGCAATTTGTGTAGCATAAACAAAACCTGAACAAGCAGCATTAATATCCATTGCCGCAACTCCGGAGCGCAATCCTAAAATTTTGGAAATTTTAGCGGCACAAGACGGAAAAGTATTGTCAGGTGTTACAGTTGCTAAGATTATAAAATCAATTTCTTCTGCACTCATTTGAGCATTTTTCATAGCCATTTGAGCTGCTTTTACACAAAAATCAGATGTGTATTCGCCGTCAGAAGCAACGTGACGGCTTCTGATACCTGTTCGAGTGCTAATCCACTCGTCATTTGTTTCAACAATTTTTGATAAATCATCATTAGTTAATACTTTGGCAGGAAGACTATATCCGGTGCCAACTAATTGTGATCTTATGAGACTCATAGATAATATCCTTCGTAAATGCTTTCTTGGTTTAATTCGTCTAAGTCAAATTTTTCTACTTCTTGACGAATCGTATCAACAAAGTTTTGGCGAACAAGTTTGGCGGCATTATCAATGGCTACGGCATAGCCTTTTCCATCAGTTCCGCCATGGCTTTTTACACTTAAGCCGTTCAAACCGACAAGCATTGCTCCGTTATATGCACGCGGATCCATACTCTTTTTGATTTTGAGCACTACCCCCATCATAAACGGAAGGCCGATTTTTGCAAAAATAGAACGTTTAACTGCTCGTTTAATCAAGCGAACAACGAGTTTGGCAGTTCCTTCGGTAGCTTTGAGCGCAACATTGCCGGTAAAACCGTCGGCAACAATGACATCAGCAGCACCGTTAGCAATATCATGCGGTTCGATATATCCGGTGCAGTTAATGTCAAGTTGCGGGTTTTTCAAAATTTTCAGGGCTTGACGAATTTCTTCTTTACCCTTCATTTCTTCTGCACCGATATTGAGCAATGACACGCGAGGAGTTTTGAGTCCTAAAGCGTGTTTGGCAAAAATGTTGCCCATAATGGCAAATTCTGCCAAATTGATTGCATCACACTCGGTGTTTGCACCTAAATCAAGCATAACATATTTGCCGTCAATATGTGGCATAATTGTACAAATTGCAGGACGATGAATTCCTTTAATGGTTTTGAGTACCATTTTGGAAATAGCCATTAACGCACCGGTGTTTCCTGCGGAAACAACGGCACGGGCTCTACCTGAACGTACAGCATCAATTGCCATATACATACTGGTATTTCGATTGCGAATTACCTGCGAAGGTTTGTCTTCGTTTTTGACATAATCTTCGGTATGGATTACCTTTGAAACTTTAGCCACTTTAGGATATTGTTTCAACAAAGGCATGATTTTATTCTCATCGCCGAAAAGCAAGAAACGCAAATCAGAGTTACGCTTTGCAACGATGTTAATTCCTTCTATTACGACTCGAGGGGAATTATCTCCCCCCATCGCATCAATTGAAATAACCAGATTATCAGACAAATTTTTGCTCCATCTAGGTTAATATGATTTAATTATTCTGCTGCTTTTTTTGCAACAACTTCACGTTTATCGTATTGTCCGCAAGAAGGGCAAACGTTGTGAGGTCTTTTTAACTCACCGCAGTTAGGGCACTCATGATAAGAGTTAGCACCTAAAGCATCGTGAGAACGGCGCATATTGCGACGTGATTTTGAAGTTTTATGTTTTGGTGTTGCCATTTTCTTATTCTTTTCAAAAAATCATTGTTATCACGAAAATTTCAAAGCACAGTAATAAAACATTTTTTTACAAAATGCAACATATTTTCTGCAACTCTGAAAAGGTTATGTGTCTTTTAACCAAAAAAAAACAGTTTTGCAAGCATAATTTTTATTTCTTTAGTTTTGCCAGTACTGCAAAAGGATTGTTTTTGACGTCATCTTCTTCGTCAAACTCGGAAACAAAGCTGAATTCTTCGCCTTCTTTACGAGGATAATCGTCTAAACGCAAAGCAATTTGCTCAATGGCAATGTCGCCTAAATCAATTTTTCCGCCGATTACAACTTCCGGCATATCTTTGTCCCAATCGTCTCCTTCTTCTTTTTGGCTGGCAAGAGTTGCTTTTACATCATAATCGGTTTCAAAATCAAAATCATAGTCTGTGGAAAATGTTTCCAGTGAGATTACACTTTTTTGTACGACTTCTGCCTTGATATGTCCGGTTATGCTTAATATATTTGTGCTGTGATTAAGTTTTAACCTGAAGTCGGCATCAAGTGATTTTACTTCGGGTATTTGTAAAACTTCAGCCAAAAAGGTGAGGTTATCCTCATTTGCCGTCATATGATAATGTTGTTCGTTTAACGGCATGTCAGCAACTGTTAAAGGGTAAGAAAATTCTTTTTGCATAAATATTTTCCCTGTGTTATATATGTTAAACAATTTAAGTCATAATGATAAGGAAGTAATAATATGTCAATAAACAAAGTATTTTTATTAAGTATGATAGCAATGCTTTCCGCCTGCAGTAGTGATGTTTTTATAACCCACACCGGTAATATGCCTTCTGAAGAAAAAATTTCAATGGTCTTTAACGGACAAACAAAAAATGATGTTTTAGAAGTGTTGGGTTCTCCTTCAAATGTAGTATCACTTGATAAAGATACGTGGATTTATATGTCTTCCGAAATTAAGCAAGTCGCCTTTTTCGCTCCTAAAGAAGTAAACAGAGAATTGTTAGTGATTAAATTTGATACCGAAAACAGAGTTGCAAGTGTTGAAAAATTAAATAAAAAACATGGTGAAAAAGTAGAAATAACCGAAGAACAGACACCAAATCAGGAACAAGAACAAGGTTTCTTCCGCAAATATTTCGGCGGTGTAGGACAATATTTGCCGTTTGGTGACGGTACCGATAGCGGTATTTAATCTATTATATAAGGAAAAATAAATGATTGCCAAGTTACGAGGAATTGTTGACAGTTTTGGCGAGGATTGTGTTGTTATTGATGTCAACGGAGTAGGATATTTAGTCTATGCCTCAAGTCGAACCTTATCAAAATTGGTTAAAGGCTCTGAAGCAACACTTTTTACGGAAACGGTAGTCAGAGAAGACAGTATAAGTTTATATGGCTTTGGTACCGCATTGGAAAAAGAATGGTTTTTAACATTAACTAAAGTGCAGGGAGTAGGGGCAAAAGTATGTCTGAGTATTTTGTCTGCTTTGACACCGTCACAATTAGCACAAGCCATTGCGGCACAGGATAAGGCTTCTTTCACTCGTGCAAACGGTGTAGGTCCTAAATTGGCTGCCAGAATTGTTACCGAATTAAAAGGAAAAATGGTGGGATTGCCGATTGGTGCGGATACGACTGATTATGTTGCCGCTGTTGATGATTCTCCGATGGCGATATATGTTGCGGAAGAAAAAACAAACAGACAAACGGAAGATGCTGTTTCGGCCTTGGTTAATTTGGGGTATCCTCGTGTAGAGGCTTATAGAGCGGTAAATTTGGCATTGGCAAAAAATCCTGAAGCTGATTTTAGTTCTTTGATAAAATCTGCTTTGAAAGAATTTGGCAGTAAGGAGATGTAGTATATGGAAGAAAGAATAGTTACACCTCATGAGTTGCCTGAAGATGATAACGGAGTTAATGCTCCGGCTAATTTGCGTCCGACCTCGTTGAGTGATTTTGTCGGACAAAAACAAGTTTGCGAAAACTTAAAAATTTTTATTGAAGCAGCAAAAATGCGTGGAGAATCGTTAGACCATGTGTTGTTGTTCGGACCTCCGGGATTGGGAAAAACAACATTGGCCTCTATTGTTGCAAAAGAATTAGGAGTTAATTTTAAGGCAACATCCGCACCGATGATTACAAAATCAGGAGATTTGGCTGCAATTCTCACTAATTTGGAAGCAAATGACGTATTGTTTATTGATGAAATTCATCGTTTGAATCCGGCTATTGAAGAAGTTTTATATTCGGCAATGGAAGATTTTCAACTTGATTTGATTATCGGAGAGGGGCCTTCAGCTCGTTCTGTCAGACTTCCGTTGCAGCCGTTTACTTTAGTCGGAGCTACTACACGTTCCGGATTGCTTTCTACACCTTTACGTGAACGTTTCGGTATTCCTTTACGTTTAGATTTTTACTCTCCGGAAGACTTGGAAAAAATAGTTCTTCGCGGAGCTCGATTGTTAAATGTTCCGATGTCATCGGAAGGCGCAAGAGAAGTTGCTCGCCGTTCGAGAGGAACTCCTCGTGTTGCCGGTCGATTGTTACGACGAGTTCGTGATTTTGGGGCAGTTATTTGTGACGGAGAAATCGGAGAAAAAACTGCAGATATGGCCTTGCAAAGATTAAATGTCGATAAATTCGGATTAGATGCGTTTGATAAACGCTATTTGAATTGTATTGCCAAAAACTACGGCGGTGGTCCGGTCGGAGCGGATACTTTGGCTGCAGCCTTATCGGAAGAAAGAGATACCATCGAAGAAGTTATTGAGCCGTTTTTGTTAAAACTCGGATTTTTGCAAAGAACACCGAGAGGACGTGTTATTTCTGATTTGGGATGCGAATATTTGGGGATTCCGAAACTTCGTAAAAATGTGAAGCAGTATAATGAACAAGATGATTTATTCGGGAGTGAAGATAATGAGTAAGGTTGAAACTATGCAGGGTAAGTTTGAAGGAAATAAGTTTTATTTTCCGGTAAGAGTGTATTATGAAGATACCGATGCCGGCGGTATAGTTTATTATGCTAACTATTTGAAGTTTGCCGAAAGAGCACGCACCGAATATGTTAGAGCAATCGGTTTGCGACAACAAGATGCCTTGGAACAAGAAGAAAAAGCTGCGTTTGTGGTTCGCCATTGTGATATTGATTATAAATCTCCGGCCGTTTTGGATGATTTATTGACGGTGGTTTGTGAAGTTACGGAGTTTGGCGGAGCTTCGGTGGTTATGCATCAGGATATTATGCGAGGCGATGAAATTTTGGTTAGTATAGACATTAAGGTTGTTTATGTGCTGCTGAAAAATAAGCGTCCGTCACGTCTGCCGGCAGAACTTGTAAAAAGCTTTAAGGGCGAATAAATAAAAAACCGTCGAATATAAAAATTCGGCGGTTTTTTGATTGTTTTTTCAGAGTTGCTTACATATCTGCATGAACATAAGTATGTTTTTTCTTTTTCGGTTCCTTGTTTGTGCAATATTTATCAATGACAAACAGGAAGGCGATAAAACACAGTATGTAGGTAAATGAATATATCCACCAAGTGCTCGGAACAATCTCTCCGTACTTGAGGGTTTCTTCATCAATCAGCTTTTCAGATGCAAAAAATGTGTCTCTGAATTGATAAACATGGACATTCTGTCCTTCCACTAATGATTCTTTGGTGCAAATGTCTTTTGAGTAGTGCAAAATTCCGTGAGGATTGTTGTAGTAAACGATGTTGTTCTCTACGCTAGAAATCGTTCCTTGCCCGACATATTTACTGCTTTCATAATCGGAAGCGACCATTATAACAATAGCTAAAGGAATCAAAAAGCAGATAATTTTGCCTTCTGTTGATACATTGACAAATACAACAACCAGTATCAATACGATAATACCGACAATCAGGCAATTTGTTGAGGTTTCAGTGTCGGAAAATTCGGTTTCCTTCAGCATATCTCTAATAGCACGAGCATCTTCGAGATTTACTTTGCTGATTGCATATTGGTCGTTGCAGCGATAGACATAAACTCCGGAGGTGTCTTCTACCAAAATACGTTGAAGAGCCCAAGTCGGATTGGCCAAGTCTTCGGTGTTGGGAACAATATAAGTTACATCTGTGCTGTCTTTTTCAACACGGATATACTTATCTCGCTCAATTTCACATTTTTCGGCATAGTCAATCAATTCGCACTCGGTGTCGATATGGTTGCAGGCCGTAAAGGCGGACAACATCAAGACACTCATCAAGAACAGAAAAATCTTTTTCATAAGCGTTTATTTTAATAAGTTAATAATTTTTTTCGTGCAAACATTATATATAGCCATAAAGGTAAAGTCAATTTTAAAAATAACAAACCGTCGAATATGGAAATTCGGCGGTTTGTTTTACGGTCATTTGAAAACTACTCTTTGTTGTCTTCTTTTACCTCCTCAACGCTGTGTTCGTAGAATATCTTGTGTTTGAAATGGCTGAAACAGCATTCCCAAAGCGCATATATAACAAGAAGTAAGGCGATGAGATAGAAAACAATGAACGATGCTATAAACGTTAGAGTGTAAATCCACCAAGTGCTCGGAACAATTTCCGAATACTGAAGAGTTACATCGTCAATTCGTTTTTCGGAAGCAAAGAACGTGTCTTCAAACTGATAAATGTTAACTTCCTGACCTTCGTACAGAGGTGTGCTTGTGCAAATGTCGTTCGAATGTTGCAAGATACTATGAGGATTGTCCACATATACAACATTGTTTTCAATGTTGGTAACGGTTCCTTTTCCGACAAATTTTACGGCTTCTACATCTGCGGTTGTTGCGATGATTATAAAGCTTATCGGAATGAATAACAGCAAGAACTTGATGCTTTCTCTGCTTGTCAAAGAGAAAAGTATAAACGCAATTAAGGCTATAATAAGCACAATTCCGCATCTTGCGGCAATTTTCCAATTGCTGAACTCTTCACTTTTTAAGACATTGCGAATAGCACGAGCATCATCTATGTTAATTCTGCTGACGGCATATTTATCGTCGCATTTGTAAACATAGAGATTGTCTCCGTCATTAACCAGGTTTCTGACCAAGAATGATGCAGATGGTTCAAGTAAATCCTCTGTATTCGGAGTTACGTAGAATACATCTGTGCTGTCTTTTTCGACACATACATAAGTGTCAGGAAAGACTATGCAATTTTCGGCATAGTCAACAAGTTCACACTCGGTATTGATTTTGTTGCAGGCAGTAAAAGCGGACAACAAAACAATTCCGGTCAAGAATAAAAAAACTTTTTTCATAAGCTGGAAATTTAATGTGTTAATAATTTTCTTTATGGACAAAAAATTATACCAAACGGATAAAAAAGTCAATTTTTTTATTTAAAATGCTATAAATTAATTGATTTTTTAACTTTTTATAGTAGGTTATGCTCAACTATCAGTATGTCAAATTTTATGAGGTAAAAATGGAAACGCAAACTTTAGCAGATGTTGCAAACGGCAGTTCTATGTCGATGTGGGATATGATTTGGAATTCTGACTTTGTTACTCAGGTGGTAGTGATAGGTTTGATTTTAGCTTCGGTATGGTCTTGGGCAATTATTATCGACAAAGTTGTTACATTGAGAGATGTAAGACGTCGTTCTCGCAGTTTTGAGTCTAAATTTTGGTCCGGCGGTTCATTGGATAAGCTTTATGAAAATATAGACAACACTCCTGACAATCCGATGGCGGCAATGTTTGTTGCGGCAATGAAAGAGTGGCGCCGTACCAATATTATGAAATCAAAAACCGACAGAGGTTTGCGAGGTGTTTCTTTGCAACAGAGAATTGAAAAAGCTATGGCTGTTTCTATGGATAAAGAAGTTGAAGCTCTTGACACCAGAATGGGTTTTTTGGCATCTACCGGTTCGGTTGCTCCGTTGGTAGGTTTGTTTGGTACGGTTTGGGGAATTATTGACTGTTTTAATGCTATTGCTGCAACACAAAGTAATTCGCTGGCGGCTATTGCTCCGGGTATTGCAGAGGCTCTTTACACAACCGCTTTCGGTTTGATTGCTGCTATTCCTGCTTGGGTTGCCTATAATAAAATTTCTGCTGATATTGATAGTTATGCCAATAAACTTGAAAATTTTTCTGCTGAATTTTCAAGCATTTTATCTCGTGAAATTGATGATACTACAATCAGGGCTGATATGGCAGGTGAATAATGGCATATTTGTTAAGGACAAAAACAAGTCGCCGCAGAAGTCGTCGTAATGCCGAGGTTAATATGACAAACCTCATGGATATTATGATGGTTTTGTTGGTGGTGTTTATGGTTACCGCTCCGATGATGACATCGGGTATTGCTCTTGATTTACCTAAAGTAGGCGGAAAAAATTTAGTCGGAAAAGAAACAACCTTGAATATCAGTGTTGATGAAGCCGGTTATTATTACATCGGAAAAGAAGAAATACCTGCTGATGAGATTGTTAATAAAGTAAAGGCGGTTAGGGATGCTAATCCTGAAATAAGTGTAATTATTTCAGGTGATACCGGAGCTCAATATGGTAGAGTTTTGGGTTTGATGGCCTTGCTTAAAAATGCCGGTTTTGATAAAGTAGGGTTAAAAACCGACCCGGCTCCCAACACTAATGTAAAAACAAAGAAGAAGTAAAAAGTTGAGAAAATCGTCCTTATATAAATCACTGGCTTTGCATTTGGTTGTCGTTATTTTAACGGCAATTGATGTGTCAGTGTTGTGGCGTAAGGATATGTCGTTAGACCAAGTGCCGATTATTGTCGATTTGAATGAGGTAAAACTTTCCGAATTGACCAATCTGCCGACAAAAGCCGAATTTGGCGAAAAAGACTCTCCGGCAACTAAGGTGAAAAAAGAACAACCGAAGGCAAAAGAAAAAGAACAGCCGAAACAAGAAGAGCCTAAAGAGGTAAAAACAGAAAAGACAAAAGAAAAAGCTCCGCAAAAGGAAGAGCCCGTAGATCCTAAAAAAGATTTTATTGTTCCTCCGGAGCCGGAAAAGAAACCTGAGCCTAAGAAAAAACCGGAACCTAAGCCTAAACCCAAACCGGCTCCTAAACCTCAGCCCAAAAAGAAAGAAGTTGCCAAGAAAAAGCCGGAGACTAAAAAGCCTGCTCCAAAAAAATCAGAACCGGTTTTGGCTAATCCGTTAAAAGATTTGTTGGCCTCCGTTGACAGTATGGAGAAAAAACTCGGCGAACAAAATGCAAATGCAACCATTAAGGCCGGTACCAAAGTTAATAATATGGGAATAGAGGGCGGTATCGGAGGTTCATATTTTAGCGACTTATCAATTTCCGAAGCCGATGCTATTGCCGGAAGATTACGTGCTTGTTGGAATTTGGACCCCGGAGCAATGGGGATTGAAGACATGATAATAGAAATCAGAGCTTCGCTCAATAAGGACGGAACCGTCAAAGATGTTGATATTTTAGATAAAGCAAGATATAACAGTGACAGACACTTTAAGGCGGTTGCCGATAGTGCAAAACGTGCGGTTTATATTTGTGCTCCTTATGGTATTTTGTCGCAAAAATATCCGCATAAGTATGATATGTGGAAAACAATGTTGTTAAGGTTTAATCCGATTAATCATAGTGTGAATTAATTAAGGAAATAATATGGCAGAAATAAGAAAAATTTTGCTTAAGAGATTGTTTGTAAACAGTACAAAATATTGTATCAGAAAATGGCATGAAATGGCGTTATTTTCGATTGTAAATGCTATTTTTATGATTGTCGGTTTTAAGTTTATTAACGGTTGGCAAGATAAACTTTTTTTATTGTGGCTAATCCCGTATTATATGTTTTGGTATTCGTTTTTCCGTTTTTATTTTGAACGAAAACCATATATGATGACATCAAAGATTTTTGAAACTTTAATGCCGTCTTCGCGTATTTTCGGTTTGATGTTGTTTTTTACAACTCTGCTTATCGCTATCCCGTTGGTAATTCCGTTTATTAGTGATAACCACTCTTGGGTGGATAGATACATATTCTATCTGCAAAAACATATGGAAGATCCGTTGATTTTGAATACGATAACCATGGTTATATTCAGTATTGCTTCGCCGTTTATTTTTTATCGCCCGATGATGGGGTGGATTGGTTCGGTTATCGGTCGTAGCGGATTGTTATCCACTGCATACGCACGCACAAAAGGAAACTATTGGGAATTTTTATTAATCACCATCGTTTTTAATTTGGCATATTCAATGATGCAATTTTGTGATAACCATTTGGGAACAGGCGGATGGTTGACGATTTTGTTAGGTTCTCCGGTGGTTGTGTTTATGAACGTGATTTTAGCAAAAACATACGAATATTTCTTTTTGGAGATAGATAATGGCTAAAAAGATTTTTTTTATAATGATTTTAGCATTAAGTTTATGGAATATTATATATATTGCACTATTAGCGGATAGTTTTATTCAAGAATATTGTTTGGATAAGTTCTTCTATTGGGGATATCCGCAATGGGGATGGTTATATTCTTCTCCGAAAGTTTTCTTGTGGTTTAATATAATTTATATATCTGTTTTAATATTTGCGGTTGTTTACACCTATATATGCCGTCACAAAGTGGTCAGATCTTTTTTAGTGGCATTTATCGTTGCTATTATATCTTTATTGAATATGTATGTTCCTGAATATAATTGGAATAAACAATATGATATTTTTCAAGCTGAAAAAGGTAATGCCGGTAGCAGAGTTCCGGCCGGAACTTGGCTTGCGGGGGTGGAAACGATGCAAGCATTCGATGAGCAAAGTGCGTGGATGAAAATGAAAGGTTTATTCGGACGCGGAAATTGGCCTGGCGGATATTATTTATGGGGCGATTATCGTATATGGTTGGTTGCCGGAGATAAAACAGACGATTTAGGTCGTAGAGGAATGGTTATTCACGGCGGAATCAAAAACAGTTCTCCGTGGGGAATTGATATGGGAAACGCAATAGTTGATTTTGCTGCTCAATTAAGAGAAGCAAAAGTTCCATTGGAATTAAATCTTTCTTATAATGAATAAGAAAACGGCTTTTATTTTAATATTTTCAAAATAGCGACAACTTTCGCCAAGCAAGACAATTTGTTTAAATTACTGATTGTTATTGGCGGATATAAAGGGTTGTCGGATATTATTTGTGCATTGTGCTCAAATTCGTTAAAACAAAGGCGTTTTATAAATAATTCTCCTTGTAATTCGAACAAATAAATACCGTCATATTCGGGTTTTGTAATTGATGTGTCAACAATGGCTATATCTTTGTCGCAGACTGTGGGCAACATGGTGTCTCCGCGCACAATAATTGCTTTCAGTGAATGTATGGAAGCGGAGCCAAGATTGTTGAAAAAGTTTTTGCTGATAGGATATTGTCCGACAACCGGAGCGGATAATCCTTTTCCTTCCGTTGTAGCGCAGTCAATAATATCTGCAAAAAATATTTGCTCATCGGTTGTTGATGATTTTTGTGTCGGTTGAGGAATTTCGTTTGAAAAACCGGAATTGAATTTGGTTAGAGATTCCAAATCGAGATTGAAAAATTGTGCGGCCGGTAAAACTTTATCAACCGGTAAATCTCTTTTTCCACATAAAAGTTCTGATATTCGGGGCTTTTTCCAATTCAATGCTTCAGCGGCATCTTGTTGGCTGATTTTGTTTTGACGCATATAATCTCTTAACCATTTCCATTTTGACATATTTTCTTCCTTTTACCAAATATGTATTTTTTATATTACGATAATTCATTTAAATCAAGTAATAGTTGCGTATCAGAATAAAAATATCAACATATATACACAAAATGTATTGACAGCAATTACATAAAATGTATTTTATTTTTTACGGAGGTCAATATGAAAAAATATGATGAAACATACATTGATAAGGCTAAATGTATAAAAGATGGTTTTGTTCGCACTAAAAAAGGCGTTTGTAAAATGACGGTTTTGGAAAGGTTATATCATAAAGGAAAACTTGATTTCGGTTCATCCGGAGCAGGAGCTTTTGATCGTCTGAAAGCCGGAGAATATTTGGCGTCAGATTATGAAAAAGGACATTTTAACGTAATCGGCTCCGCTTGGGGAGGAGAGAAGGTTGATTGCGGGAACTCCAATGTTTCAAGCGGTATTTTAACCGAAATGAGAAGTCGCTATTTTATGGCCGCAAAATCTGTCCCGTCAGAATTTTGGCCTATTGTCAGGTCTGTTTGTATTGAAAACAAATTACCGGAAACGGATAGTTCTTATTCTGAAAGGAAAAGAGGAGAAATTGCATATTTGCAATATTGTGACCTTTGTCGAGGTTTAGACAGATTGATAGAATTTTATCATAAGATAAAAATACAACTATAAGTATATATTAAATTATGTTGTGCAAATTTCTGTTATTAATTGTAAAAAATGACTTCTAATAATTTTGGGTTGTGTTATAGGTTGTTTAAAAATGGAGGTTTTTATGAAAATGGAACTAATTACTGCAAAGAAAACAAAGGTATCTCCGCAAAATATTACGGATGGGATATATGGTTTGATTAATTTACTTTCAAATACAGACTTAAATAATAAACAATCTATATTGATATATAACATATTATACGGAGCTTATGCCTTATTGAAAAGATATGAAACAGCAAGCAGGGAATCTTTACTTATCGCATCGGTTGAGGAGGATAATGATAATATGCGTAAATATATCGAAACTTTACATAAAAACGCTCTTCATGATGAGGTTATAATTCCTATGATAGTGGCGGAAAATATAGATATTTAAAAAGTTATCCACAACCTTAATTAGATAATATTGACTTTTTCGACGGTTTGTGGTATATGTTTTTTCTAGAATGGAACAGGTGGCTTCAGAGATAAGTCGCCTGTTTTTTTGTGTGAAATTTGACCGAAGAGAGTATGTTATTTTCTTCGGTTTTTTGTTTTTAGGAGAGAATAAAAAATGGCAAACGAAACTTATAATCTTTTACAAGGCATATTTAACGGACAAACACCGATACAACGCAGTAATCCGATGAGCGGACAAAGCAATTATTATTATATGAAACCTAATCAAAATTCTTATACTCCGTTGTCACAAATGCAAACTGTTGATGTGCCGTCGG
>JAEIGA010008106.1_pt1 | contig 15925 bp, 13 predicted proteins | sample 9270691 | NCBI WGS metagenome assembly JAEIGA01 (sample SAMN17057246, study PRJNA624740) | gut metagenome | biome: biome; isolation source: fecal sample | host: Bos grunniens | place: China: Xizang | collected 2019
ACCCTCTTCAACAGCAACCTCACCCTTGAACTGACCGTGAACTGAGTCATACTTAAGCATGTAAGCAAGATACTCTGGCTCGAGAAGGTCGTTGATACCTACTACCTGAATGTCGTTTGAGAAATTCTCAACAGCAGCACGGAAAACCATGCGGCCGATACGGCCGAAACCGTTAATACCAATTTTAATCATCGTTTCTAAATGTTTATAAAAGTTGTACTTAGATTTCTTTTACACTTCTGTAGAGCACACCTCTACAAAATCGGGTGCAAATTTAGAAAAATTTATGAATATATTACCTATCTTTGTCAGAAATTTAATGGAATAATATGCGCATTCTTATCACCAACGACGACGGCTATCAGGCAAAGGGTATCAAAGTCCTTGCAGAGATCATGAAGCAGTTCGGCGAAGTAACCGTCATCGCACCGAAAAAGCACCAGTCAGGCATGTCCATGGCCGTTTCACTAGGATTCAAACAGATAGCTCATAAGGATTTAGGAGAGGGCTGGCATTACGTAGATGCCACCCCTGCAAGCTGTGTCAAGTTCGGTCTGAACACGATGTTCCTTGACAACTATCCTGACGTTGTCGTTTCCGGAATCAATCACGGTTCAAATGCTTCCACAGCATCATGCTATTCGGGAACTCTCGGCGCCGCTATGGAAGGTGCATTGAACGGCATCCCGGCAATCGGAGTATCGCTTGACACACTTCATCCTGACGCAGATTTCAGCGGTGTGGCAAAGCATTTCGGTGAGATCTTCAGGACACTCATGCAGAATTGGCCTGCAAAACACGGCGTATATTATAATGTCAACTTCCCTAACATCCCTTCTGATCAGATCAAGGGAGTACGTGTCGGAGTACAGGGAATGGGCCGCTGGGTACGCGAGTTCAAGGAGTGGGACGTGCAGCATTATGCCAAATACGGTCTTACCCCTGAAATGCTCGGTCAGAGTTCAAATCCGGTACTTGAAGAAGGCGAAGACCTCTACATGATGGTCGGAGACTTCGAAGACGACCCACGCAATGCAGAGAACGCAGACCACCGCCTCGTGGCAGACGGCTACATCTCAGTCGTAGCCCACAACATCGACTGCACCGACTACGCCGAAACCGAACGCCTAGGCAAACTGATAAAATAACACGTCATTGCGAGGAGCGTCAGCGACGTGGCAATCCTTAAACTGAACATTCATGAAATATTACCTTATAGCAGGCGAAGCATCAGGCGACCTGCACGGTTCAAACCTGATGAAAGGCATATACGCAGAAGATCCCCAAGCCGACATCCGCTTCTGGGGCGGCGACTTAATGTTGTCTGTGTGGGAGGAATGTCAAAACCGTGCTACCCCCCTGGCCGCAGGGGGAAGAAGCGACGGAGTCGCGGAAGGGGTTGTTTTGACATCCCTCCCACACAGACAACATCCAGCATTAGTCCGCCACTACAAGGAAGGAGCCGTGATGGGATTTGTGGAGGTGCTGGCCAAGGCCGGAAAACTGATGAAGAACGTGAAATTCTGCAAGGAAGACATCAAGGCTTGGAATCCTGACGTCGTGATCCTCATTGACTACCCTGGCTTCAACTTCAAGATTGCAGAGTTTGCCCACAAAGCCGGCTTCAAAGTGTTCTACTACATCGCACCGAAGGTCTGGGCATCACGCGAAGGCCGAATAAAGAAACTCAGGAAGTACGTTGACAAGCTCTTCATCGTATTCCCGTTCGAGAAGCCATACTTCGACTCCAAGGGCATCGAATATATATATAAAGGTAACCCGCTGGTGGACGCTGTCGACAACTCCCCTGCCATGAGTCAGACTCGCAAAGAATTCATGACAGAAAACGGCCTGCAGGACGGCCCGTTCATAGCAATGCTCGCAGGATCCCGCAAAGGAGAGATCAGCACCATGATGCCTGTGCTCACAGAGTTTGCAGCAAAGATGCATGCTCTCCCCCAGTACAAGAACTATCAGTTCCTTATAGCAGGAGCACCGGCACGTACAATAGCCGACTATGAAAAATGGTTGACACCCGAAAACAGCAGTTATGTAAAGATATTGTTTGGAAAGACCCAGCACATCATCTGCCACGCTGAAGCAGCCGTAGTTAACTCCGGAACAGCCTCCCTTGAGACTGCCCTCTTCGGCACACCTCAGGTTGTCGGCTACATAACCAACCCTATCACATATTGGATAGCAAAGAAGATCGTCAAGATCCGCTACATCAGCCTCGGCAACCTGATTGTAGACCGCCTTGCATTCAAAGAATACATCCAGAACGACTGCAACGCTGACGCCCTCGTCACTGAAATACGTGACCTCATAGAAAACCAGGAGCGCCGCTCAGCCATGCTGGCCGAATATGCAGACATCCGCTCCCTACTCGGCGGAACCGGCGCCTCCGCAGCCGTCGCCAAAGCAATGATCGAAGAACTAAAAAAATAGTAAAACGATGTTTTAAAACACGTCGATTATATAAATTTAGGCAACACGATTCTTCGCTTAGGCCATTTCAAGACTTCAAATCTACCTACTACCCGAATTCTGCGAAAATTCTGCTTCAAGTCATCTATTGAGATGAATTCTCGAACAGGAAACGGATCAAGCTTGAAGTTGCAATATGTTGTATATGGGGTCTGATTTTTAGAAACGTATTGAAACTCAGTGCTATATTTCATTAAGTCAGCGATTTTAAAAGATCCATGATAACTAGATTGGATGTTATATGGTTGAAACTTATAAGCCGACTGATCAATCTTCGAAGATACTGTATATACCGGGGGATTCCACTTAATGTAATTGATATTTACATTTGAAGAGTTAAAATGTTCATGAATATTTTTACTTACACGATAGATTGAGTATGTCCCTTTTGCTAGACGTAGGACATCATCATTATACTTAGATATGGTTTTAACAATCTTCCCCCAAATACCCCCTTGTGCATAAGTCAACTGAGGTACGAAGAAAAGAGACAAAGAAATTATAAAGTATAATACGATCTTTTTCATATTCTATCCTTTCAATGCAGCGATTGCTGCTGCGGGATCATCTGATTTGAAGACCGCGCTTCCGGCAACCAGGATATCTGCACCGCATTCTATCAAGCGAGGTGCGTTGAGCGGTGTCACACCACCATCGACCTGAATATGGCAGTCATATCCTTTCGAATCGATCTCAGCCTTCAATTTTTTGATTCTGTCATATGTGGCCTCTATGAACTTCTGACCTCCGAATCCTGCAAAGACTGACATTATGACGATATAATGGCACTGGTTCAGGTATGGGAAGACACTTTCTACAGGCACGTCCGGATTGATTGCAAGTCCCGGTTTCATTCCTGCAGCCCAGATATGCGCAAGCACTTGGCCCGGATAGTCTGAAGCATTGAGGTGGAAGCTAAGCATATCCACACCCACTTTTGCGAAACGATCAATATATTTCTCCGGATGTACAATCATCAGGTGTGCGTCCAGAGGCTTCGTTGCCTTACGAGCTATGGCTTCAACGACTGGAAAGCCATACGATATGTTCGGAACGAAAGTTCCGTCCATGATATCAAGATGAAATGCTTCCGCATGCTGATTTACAAGCTCCACATCCTTCTCAAGATGAAGAAAATCTGCCGCGAGCATTGACGGTGCTATCTGAATCTTCCTTGCCATATATACTATTTATAATTAGTTACCAGATCAACCAAAAGTGCAACAAACTTATCAAGCGAAGCAAGATCAAGGCGCTCGCCCGGTGCATGCACTCCCCTGAGAGTCGGACCAAATGAAATCATGTCAAGTCCAGGGAACTTCTCAGTGAACAATCCGCACTCAAGTCCCGCGTGGATAGCCTTCACCTTAGGCTCTACACCGAAGAGTTTCTTATATGAAGCCACGCATGCATCTCTTACAGGAGACACAGCAGCTGGAGCCCATCCCGGATACTCCCCTTCATGCTTGACGACAGCGCCTGCAAGTACAAAGCATGCCTCCATCTTCGCGGCTGCAGCTCTGCGTGCTGCTGTAACGCAGCTTCTCTGACTTGAACCGATGCGGATGACACCCGGCTGGGTCATCTTGACAGACGCAAGGTTTGTAGAAGTCTCAACGAAATTCTCGATCTCCTGACTCATCGCAAGCACACCATGCGGTGCTGCGCAAAGAGCAGTGATAAGATTCCAAGCCGTCATCTCATCAATTGCCTCTGTTGCTTCAGGAGCCTCGTCATATCCTACCTTAAGTTCAGTCTCGATAGCTCCATACTCTTCTGCCACATCAGCAGCAAAAGCCTCCATGCGTTCATTGATGATGTCGAGTGTATCAGGCTCAGCTGCAATCACAGCCTTTGCCTCACGAGCTATTGCATTGCGCTTGTTTCCTCCGTCGATGGAAACGAGCTGCCAGTCAAGGTCGAGACAGCTGTAGAGGAAGCGTCCGAGGAGCTGGACTGCATTTGCACGTCCCTTGTTGATGTCGTCTCCGCTGTGTCCGCCCATCGCATCCTTCACGAAGACAGTCTCAAGTTCAAAATCCTCCTGTACCGGATCTGTTGTATAATGGAATTCGGCAGTTGTATCGAGACCACCTGCACATCCGACAAAGATCTCGCCCTCATCCTCTGAATCAAGGTTCAGGAGTACCTTTCCAGTAAAGAAGCCAGGCTCAAGAGCCATAGCACCATCAAGGCCGGTCTCCTCTGCAGTTGTGAAAAGGCATTCGATCTTTCCGCACGGAAGATCGCTTACAAGAAGAGCCATCTGCGCAGCAACGCCGATACCACAGTCTGCTCCTAGAGTTGTGTCCGGAGCAATCATCCAGCCATCCTTGATTATATACTTGATAGGATCCTTTGCAAAATCATGCTCTACACCCTCATTCTTCTCACAAACCATGTCCGAATGGCTCTGGAGAACAATTGTCGGTACATTTTCGTATCCTGGAGCCGCAGGCTTTGTAATCAACACGTTACCGGCCTTGTCCGTCTTACACTCAAGATTATTCTTGGCTGCAAAATCCTGCAGATATGCGATTATGTGCTCTTCATGACCTGACTCCCTTGGAATCGCGGTGATCTCCTTGAAGAATGAAAGTACTGATTCTGAATTCATATAATAAATATAGGTATTAGATTTCTCGACTTTGCTCGAAATGACAAATTCAAAGATATGCAAAAAAGGTGACCCTTACAAGAGTCACCTTTGAATTATCTTCTTACCGGAACGAGAAGTTTCTCGATATCGGTCACATATTGCTTGAATGTCTTGTCTGTGGACATCAGGTCTCCTACCGTTGTGCAGGCATGGAGAACTGTGGCGTGGTCTTTTCCACCGATCTCAGCACCGATTGTTGAAAGCGAGCAGTTGCTGATCAGGTTTCGCGACATATACATGGCGATCTGTCTTGCCTGAACAATCTGACGCTTGCGTGTCTTTGACAGAAGATCATCACGTGTGATGTTGAAGTAATCACATACAACTCTCTGAACCTTGTCTATAGTCACATCGTTCTGCTCCTCACCTACAATCTTTTCTGTGATCTTCTCTGCAAGCTCAACTGTAATGTCCTTATGTGCCAGAGTGGCATTAGCAATCAGCGAGATGAGCGCTCCTTCCAGTTCACGGAAATTTGACTTGATTCTCTTTGCAAGGAACTCGATGACATCATCAGAAAGCCTCACACCTTCACGGAAAGCCCTCGCCTTAAGCATTTCCAGACGAGTCTGGTAATCCGGCTTCTGCAGTTCGACAGAAAGTCCCCACTTAAGTCTTGAAAGAAGTCTAGCCTCAAAGTTTTCAAGATCTGCAGGTGCTCTGTCTGACGTAAAGATCAGCTGCTTGCCAGACTGATGCAGGTGATTGAATATGTTAAAGAATGCATTCTGCGTGCTAGGTCCCATCAGATCCTGAATATCATCCATGATCAGCACATCCATCTTCTGATAGAAGGCAAGGAAGTCTGTCAGCTTGTTCTTTACATTGACAGCATCCATATACTGTGTCTTGAACCTGTTGGCAGGAACGTAAAGAACGACGAGTTCAGGATATTTCTTCTTGATCGCGATACCGATCGCCTGAGCAAGGTGCGTCTTGCCGAGACCAGGACCACCAAAGAGGAAAAGTGGATTGAAGGCAGTCTTTCCTGGAGCAGCAGAAATGCTCTCACCGGCTGTGAATCCCATCTTGTTACACTCACCTACCACGAGGTTCTCAAAACAATATACTGGATTAAGCTGTGGATTTACCTGAACTCTCTGGATACCAGGGAACACAAAAGGTCCCGGATTGGCAGTCTTACCGTATGTTTCGACAGAGATTGTCTTGTTGACGGGAACATTGCCATGAGCTGCAGGATATACAAGCGCCGGCTGCTTCTGAACAGGAGCCACTACATAAACCAACTTTGCTCCAACGCCCAGCTCCTTTTTAAGTGAAGCCTTTAGAATATCGAGGTAGGCATCCTCGAGATATTCACGGAAAAACTCTGACGGAACTTCAAGAGTCAAAGTAGACTCAATGAGGGAAACAGGCCTGATTGGTCTGAACCACACTGAGAACTGCTTTGGATCTATGTTCTGCTGAATAAAATTCAGACAGTTGTTCCAAACAGATATGTGTCTTTCCTGAGTCATTAAAATAGAATTGGAGTTAAGTTTTGGTCTTTGTTTCGATTTCGGTTACAAAGATGAGGAAAAAAAAGTTATAAAAAATATTTTTTTCGCTTGCATTTTAAATTTATTTGACAGGATAACAAATAAATACAAGGCACAAAACCCTCTTTCTAATTTATTGAAATACAGGGATTTACCTAATGCAAACCCCTGTAACTATCGTACATTTACGCAAGTTAGAATTTTGAACTTTTCAAAATAACTAAAACCGCGATTTTTCTTTATCCCAGCCTGTTAGAACACTGATAATTTCATATATTTCTTTGGATTTTCCTGTATTTTCTTGACCAAAGAATCAATATCAATCAAAAGCGCATCGAGCGAGTTATAAACAGATCCGTCAACAAGAAGTTTTCCAACCGTTCCGTCAGGATCGTTGATATTGTTCAAAAGTGTATGGAAAGACTCGACCACTCCCTTGATGTCTGCTTCATTTATCTGCCCGACAACCTCATTAACTCCCTCGACAGTTCCATCTACCTTTTCAGCAATAGAGCTGAGTTTGGAAGAAAGAGCAGAAAGGTTTGTTATGAATGTGTTGAGATCTTCTGAGCGGCCTTCAATTGTAGCGGCAATGGAAGAAACATCATTCATCGTGCGTTCCAGATGAGCCAATGTATTGGCGATACGTGCCTGATTTGCCTCGCATAGAAGGGCATTCACACCAGAAACAGTCACAGTCAGACTGTCAAGAGTATTATTAACCTTTGTGAGCATTGGCGTGAGCTGTGCTGCAAGCCCGTCGAGAAGACCCGCCTCGAATGCAGGCTCCAGAGTCGCTCCGTCTGCAAGCATTTCTTCAGACTCCCCAAGATCAATCTTTACACCCTTGCTTCCCATGATATCGGTCGCATAAATCGTCATCTTGGAATCAACAGGAATCTCAAACTCCTTCAGGACTGAGCATACAACCTTGAAGTTTCCCTGACCAGGAAGGTATTCGACAGAAGATACTTTTCCGGCCTTATAACCTTTGATGAATACAGGAGCCGATCCTGCAAGACCCTCTACATTCTCAAAATATCCGACAACTTCAATCTCTCTGTTGAATATATCTTGTCCGCGAAGATAGTTGATGACAAAGAAAGACACCACAAGAACGACTACGACGAAAATACCTATCTTTAATTCCTTCTTAAATTTCATATCATTTCTGTTTAATTAAACACTAAGGACGTGATACCGTATTACCTTCCACCTTTACAACATAGGCATCTGGGAACGATTTTCTCACAGACGCAAGCTTCTCCTGAGCCTCGGCCTTGGTGGCATACATGCCTATTATATACTTATATATATTGCCGACCTTGACCGAATGCGCGTTGAAACCCTTGAACGAAGGATCCCCTGACTTGAGTTCACGTCCCCCGGCCATGAACTGGATACCATAATATGTGCCGGACACATCGGAAACCTCCGCCTCGTCAGGAACAGGATCTGCCACAACAGCATCAAAATTTATGTCAAAAGAAGCATCATATTCTGGCTTATAGGCAGCAAATGCCTTGAAAAGACGCTCAGCGATCTCTTCCTGTGCCTCAGCGGTCTTCAGATAGTTATAATCCTTTGAATTGGTGACAAAACCGAGTTCGAGAAGAACCGCCGGCCTTGAGGTAAATGCGAGCACATCTACGACCTCCTGGTCCAGCACTATTTCACGCGCCTTGAGAGGAGCCTTGATCAGCTTGTCGATCACATGAGTGGCAAAAAGGAGACTGCTCTCATAAATAGCCTTCCATTGCAAAGAACTCGAAATATGGTCTGATGTCTGATCAGCATCTATCTTTGTCTCCTTAACCTCATCGCCATCAAGAACCATCAGATTATTTCTACGTTGTGCAACAGATTGGTTTTCAGCAAAGTAATCTTTCGTATTCTCCTTCCTTTTAGACTTGGGGCCAAGAATATGCACAGAAGTTCCGTTTGCATTCAGATTGGCGTTTCCGTTGCAATGGATAGAGATAAAGAGGTCTGCGTATGTGTTGGCCATCTTGGCTCTGTCATTTCTGGTAATGAACACATCTGATTTTCTGGTATACATTACCTTAACATCAGGATATGCCTTCTCAATCTTCTCACCCAAAAGCAGAGATATGGCAAGGACAATATCTTTTTCGTGGTATCCCGAACTTGCCTTGTTCAGTCCCAAGGCTCCCGGGTCCTTACCGCCATGTCCAGGGTCAATTACCACAGTGCGCAGTCCTTTCGCAGACTGCCCGCTTGCAGCCGGAGCAGCAGCCAGAAGTGCTGTAAGTACTGTCAAAATAGTGATTACTCTGATTTTTATTGCCATATCAAGCCATCAATTTTGTAGAAATTGAAATTAGTTTTAAATTTGCAGGATGCAAAAATAGCAAAAACTTGCAAAAGTTGGAAACGCTGAATTGGAATTATTGATGTCATTATATCATAAAGGTAAAATAAAACGTCATTTTGACAAAATCGGGCTTGTAGCGGCAATACTGCTGTTATTGAGCTCATTTACCTTATCGTCACAGGATGACAGAAGAAGCAGAAGAGAGCGCAGAATCGCCGAAAGAGAGCTGTCTATAGGCGACACACTCTCCCTTCCGGAGCTTTCAGACTCAGCAAGATTCGCACTCGATTCCATCCACCGTGCAGACTCCATACACCGCTCCGATTCCCTTCAGATGCTGAAGAAGAGCTCTCTTGAGTCGCCGGCATTCACCACAGCCAGAGACTCTATCATCGAGGACTTCAGCGACGGAAAGCAGATGATCTACTACTATGGAGAGGTCACCGTCAAATATGGCAACATGGAACTTACTGCTGACTACATGGAGTACGACCTCAAGACAGCAACATTGTACGCCAGAGGAACCAAAGACAGCACTGGAGTGATCACAGGCCGTCCTGTAATGACTCAGGGAAACAAGTCATATACGATGGAAGAAGTCAGATACAACTTCGAGACTGACAAGGCCCGCATCACCAACATGGTGACCCAGGAGGAAGACGGTATCCTTCACGGAAAGAACATCAAGATGATGCCGGACAAGTCCATCAACATGACTCATGGTAAATATACTGTCTGCGACTGTGAAGAACCGCACTATTACCTGCACCTTACGGCTGCCAAGGTGATGACAAAGCCATCGCAGAAGACGGTATTCGGTCCTGCATATCCGGTGATCGCAGACGTTCCGCTTCCTATCGGTCTACCGTTCGGTTTCCTCCCGAAGCGTCCGGACAGAGCTACAGGTATCCTCTTCCCTACTTTCGGTGAGGAGGTGAGCCGAGGTTTCTATCTGCGTGACGCCGGTGTATATTTCGTAATCGGAGACTATTTCGACATCGCCCTTACCGGTGACATCTACACCCTCGGTTCATGGGCGGTCGACCTGAATTCCCGCTATAAGGTAAATTACAAGTGCAACGGTAGCGTCTCACTCACCTACTCCAACGACCAGGTTGGAGAAAAAGGAAGTTCCGACTTCCAGCAGATGAAGAACTTCAGCGTACGTTGGAGCCACTCACAGGACTCCAAGGCTCGTCCTGGAACAAGTTTCTCCGCCTCAGTAAACTTCTCCAGCCCTTCGAACAACCGATACAACTCAACATCGGTGACAGAAGCTTTGCAGAACCAGATCTCATCATCCATTTCGTACTCAAAGAACTGGGGTGGAAAGGTGAATCTTTCGGTCAACGCATTGCACAACCAGAACTCGCGAGACAGTTCATATACATTCACTCTTCCTAACGTAACTCTCTCTGTAAGCCGTTTCTACCCGTTCAAGCAGAAGAACAGGGTCGGAAAGGAGAAGTTCTATGAGAAGTTCTCGCTGGGATACAACACCTCATTCCAGAACAGAATCAGCTTCAAGGCAAAGGAATTCAATAAGCCGGGATTCTGGGACAAGTTCCAGAACGGCATGACCCATAATTTCCAGATCGGTCTTCCGAACTTCTCTCTGTTCAAATACATCAACGTGACTCCGAGCGTCAGCTACGGAATGAACTGGCATTTCCGGCAGACCATCAAGCAATACAACCCGGACAAAGGTATAGTTGAAGATATAAAGGGTAAGTCATTCGGTTCATTCGGTGCGACCCACACGTACTCAGGAAGCATATCCATGAGTACGCGTCTGTACGGTATGTTCAACTTTGGAAAACACCGTAAACTCCAGACCATCAGACACGTAGTGTCACCTTCATTGTCAGCTTCCTTCAGCCCGGAAAAAGGAACATACTTCAACGGATTCAGGACTCTCACCTATGTTGACAAGAACGGACAGGTGAAGAGTCAGGACTATAACATCTATGCCGGAAACACAGCCAGCGTACCAGGAAAAGGTAAGACTGCCAGCTTGAGCTTCAGCCTCGGAAACAACTTCGAGGCGAAGGTGCGTGACCTCAAGGACACAACCGGCACAGGAACCAAGAAGATCAAGCTCATAGACAATCTTAACTTCAGCACCGGATACAACTTCCTTGCAGAACAGTTCAAGATGAACAACGTCGGAGTGACCATGAACACTTCCATTTTCGGTAAGCTCGGCATCAGTGCCAATGCGAATTTTGACCCGTATGCAATGGAAGTCAACAAGGAGACGAAGACAGTTCAGCGTGTAGATAAGTTTGCCGTTACTCAGGGACAGGGCCTGCTCAGAATGAATTCTGCCAGCGTATCACTCTCCTACTCGATTTCCGGCGACGGAAAGATCAACGGAAACGACGGAACAAAACAGGCCGGAGGAAACCCTGCTGACCACTATACACGTATCTATTATCACCCGATTACAGGAGAATACATTCCTGGCGGATACCTTTATTATATGAATCCTGATGTTCCGTGGTCTGTGAACTTCAACTATTCGTTCCGATATTCACGAAACTATCAGTACGCCAATGAACAGATGTCCAAGGTGCACAACTACACCCAGACACTCGGAATCAGCGGAAACATCAAGTTGACAAAGGCATTCTCGATGCAGCTGACCACAAACTTTGACCTTATGGCGTTGAAGATGAGTGCGACGCAGCTCAGTGCAAGATATGACCTGCACTGCTTCAACATCAACGTCTCATGGATCCCTAACGGTAAATGGGAGTCATGGAGCTTCAGAATTCAGGCAAACGCGGCAGCTTTGGCAGACCTTTTGCGATTCAAGAAGAGCAGCAGTTACTGGGACAACGGTTTCTAGGAACTGCTCAGGGCTTTGTTAAATTATCTTCTCATAAGTTGCAGTTTGGTTAAAAAGTATTAACTTTGTGCACCCTCGTTCGTTTGGGTAATGCACATTCCTATAAATTACGTTTTCCTGATTTCAGGATACATTCCATTGAACAACAATCATAATTATAATTTATGCACAACATTTTCGATCTGAAAGAAATGGATCTTGCGCAGCTTCAGGCACTCGGAGAGAAGCTTGAAGTAAAAGGATTCAAGAAGATGCAGAAGGAGGATCTGGTCTATGCGATCCTCGACAAGGAAGCAGAGCAGAATGCAAAGAATGCCCCTGAGAGACCAGAAAAGAAGAGACGCGGTCGTCCTAAGAAAGAAGAAGTGAAGCCAGCTGAGAAACCAGTGGAAAAGCCGGTTGAGAAACCAGCTGAAAAGCCTGCAGAGCAGGCAGCTGAGAAAGTCAATGAGAAGCCAGCTGAGACAAAGAAACGTGGCCGCAAGCCAAAGAAAGAGAATTCTCAGCCAAAGCAGGTTGAGACAGAAAACATAACAGAAGAACCAAAGGCTAATACAGAAGCGACTCCTGTTGAGACAGCAGTTCCAGCAGCATCAGCTTCACCTGCAGGCCCTGCAGCACCGCAGCAGGAAAGAAAGGACAAGAGACAGAAAAGAGCCCGAATCCAGAAAGGTGGACAACAGCCTGCTGCAGAAGCGGCACAGCCAGCAGAGCATACAGAAAAAGTAGAGAAAGTCGAAAAGGTAGAGAAGACCGAAAAGATAGAAAAGACAGAGAAGGTTGAGAAGGCTCAAAACACAGAAAATGAGCCGGGGAAGGAGAAGAAGCAGGAGCCGGTTTTCGAAGGAGTTGTTGAAGCTACCGGCGTGCTGGAGATCATGCCAGACGGATATGGCTTCCTCCGCTCTTCAGACTATAATTACCTTAACTCCCCTGACGATATCTACGTATCACAGTTCCAGATCAAGCAGCACGCTCTCAAGACTGGAGACACAGTAACAGGAGAGATCAAGCCGCCTAAGGCAGGTGACAAATATTTCCCACTCGTACGCATAAAGTATGTCAACGGACGCACACCGGAATTCATCCGCGACCGTATACCGTTCGACTTCCTTACTCCTCTCTTCCCAGAGGAGAAATTCAACCTCCTTGGTAACGGACACAACGACATGTCATGCCGTATCGTGGATATGTTCACTCCTATCGGAAAGGGTCAGCGCGGACTTATCGTGGCACAGCCTAAGACCGGTAAGACAATGCTGCTCAAGTCAATAGCAAACGCTATTGCGGACAACCATCCTGAGGTATATATGATCGTTCTTCTTATCGACGAGCGACCTGAGGAGGTTACAGACATGGCACGCAGCGTAAAGGCAGAGGTCGTGGCTTCGACTTTCGACGAACCTGCAGAGCGCCACGTAAAGGTAGCTAACATGGTTCTCGAGAAGGCCAAGAGAATGGTTGAGTGCGGACACGATGTCGTGATTCTCCTTGATTCCATCACACGTCTTGCACGTGCCTACAACACCGTTCAGCCAGCTTCTGGAAAGGTTCTGTCCGGAGGAGTTGATGCAAACGCACTCCACAAGCCAAAGAGATTCTTCGGAGCAGCACGTAACATCGAGCACGGCGGATCGCTCACAATCCTTGCCACAGCCCTCACTGAGACAGGTTCAAAGATGGATGAGGTGATCTTCGAGGAGTTCAAGGGAACAGGTAACATGGAGCTCCAGCTCGACAGAAGACTCGCCAACAAGCGCATCTTCCCTGCTGTGGACGTGACCCTTTCAAGCACAAGACGCGACGATCTGCTCTACTCCCCTACACTTGCAAACCGCATCTGGATCATGCGCAAGTTCCTTGCTGACATGAACTGCATAGAGGCTATGGAACTCCTGCAGGACAGAATGAGGAAATACGGCACAAACGACGCCCTCCTCCAGAACATGGACAAGGACGATTTCTAAAAAGAATGAGATGACCCTTTCGAGTCATCTCATTTTTATATTTACGAAATCTTTTATTACATGATAGTGTAAATAAGGTAAGCGATCCACAAGAGGTTGAACCAAGTCTCGTTCATGTTGAACTTAGTTCTGAGCGGCTTGATGAACCAAACGAGGAGATTCCAGACAGCTACACAAGCGATAAGAGCAAATGTAGAGTTTTTATCCCAAGCATCAACCGCTGATTCGCTGAGTGTCATAACTGACTGTACTCCTGAGAAGAATGCATTGTAGAGCCATACGCCAACCATAACGATCTCAAGAACGGCCATAGAAAGGTTAGCCATCCATGGCTTAAAGCCATACTGACCAACATTGTACTTTGAATTAGATGACATAATAAAAGGTTTTAGTTATTAATAATTTGTTAAAAACATTCAAATTTAAGCATTTTTCTAATAAAAGCTGCCAAAAGGTAAATATATCGTTACCACCATGTCATAGATGACGATTGGGGAAATTCAAAAGTGTTTTTTAAATTTGCAGGTTATATACTTGGTTTATGACAAACGAATTACTGATAATACTTTCTTTTATAGTTATTTACGGAGGTGTAGCCCTGTTCTACAGACTCTTCGGCAAGGGTGGTCTGCTGGCCTTCAGCATTTTTGCAACACTCGTCGCTAATATCGAAGTCCTGCTGCTTGTAGACGCTTTCGGGATGGAGATGACCCTTGGCAATGTACTTTTCGGAAGCACATTCCTGATTACCGATATCCTCAGCGAGAACCACAGCCGCAAGGATGCCAACAGAGCAGTTCTGATCAGCACAGCCTGTTCGATCCTGTTCATCGCAATATCACAGATCTGGCTGCTGTACACTCCAGCTGAAAACGACTGGGCCAGCCCGGCATTCCACACAATATTCTCCAATACGCCGCGACTGATCATCGCATCTCTAAGCGTATACCTGATATCACAGCTTGTTGATGTGTGGCTCTACCACAAATGGTGGAACTGGTGCAGGAAGCGTTTTGGAGACAGCCGCAAGGGCTTATGGATCAGGAACAACGGTTCCACCATGATCTCGCAGCTGCTGAACACTTCCCTGTTCACATTCATTGCTTTCTACGGAGTACATCCCTTCAATACATTGGTATCCATCTTTGCCAGCAGCTACGCAATATTCATTGTAACAAGCCTGATAGATACTCCTATAGTCTATTGGTGCCGCAGTATGCACGAGCGCGGAAAAGATGGCCTTAAAACGATATAGTATATGCCACAGCAGGAAATGCAGAAGCAGCGCAGGACGACTTTGAAGGAAAGAACAAAGGAACCGCGCAGACATAAGGTCATCGTCCTCAATGATGATTTCACGACCTTTGAGTTCGTGATCATGATCATGACCACAGTCTTCCTCAAGACCCTCCAGCAGGCAGAGGAAATCGCAGAAACAACCCATATCCACCAGAAAGCCACAGTGGGCACATACACTCTGGACATAGCTAAAAGCAAAGTCGCAAAAGCTACTGCAATGGCAAGAGCGGAGAACTTCCCGCTGAGTTTTGAAATAGAACCCGAATAAGACGAATGAAACAGACACAGGCAATAAACGAGGCGCTCCTGGTCGCCCAGCAGATAATTAACCTGCACAGACACGAATTCATCGTGCCTGAGCACATCCTGCTCGCCTTCTTCAGCAACGAGAACTTCAGATCTGCTGTAGAAAGGTGCGCTGACATAGAGGTGATGGAAACGGATCTGACAGATGTGATCATGGATATGGAATCGGTTCCGGAAGACATGGAACTGACTCCTGAATATTCTGTCCAGTTCAAGGAGATGTGCAATCACGCTGGCCAGGCAGCCATAGGCTCAGGATCGGACGCAATCGGCATCCACCATATTGTATACGGTATCTTCCAGCTTGAGGATTCGCAGGCAAGACATATTCTGGAGAGCCATCTTGAAGTAAGCGTTCCAGACTTTCTCAATGCGCTTGCTGCCATCAACGAGGAAAGCGGAGAACCACATGAAAAATGGCAGAGATTCCTCTCGGCAGTCGAGCCTGCAGAAGTTTTCATCGGAAGGGAAAAGGAGACCGAGCAGGCGCTCAGAATCTTGTGCCGCAAGACCAAGAACAAC
>JAEIGA010008107.1_pt1 | contig 15925 bp, 20 predicted proteins | sample 9270691 | NCBI WGS metagenome assembly JAEIGA01 (sample SAMN17057246, study PRJNA624740) | gut metagenome | biome: biome; isolation source: fecal sample | host: Bos grunniens | place: China: Xizang | collected 2019
ATACCAACAATACCAACAATACCAACAATACCAACAATACCAACAATACCAACAATACCAACAATACCAACAATACCAACAATACCAACAATACCAACAATACCAACAATACCAACAATACCCGTCAATACATATTTACGGCGGCTGGGAAAATAAGCACAACTACCACTATCTGTAATGATGGCAGGTAGTATTCACACAAAAAATTTTTAAATTTTCTCTATACGAACAAAAATAATCATTTTAACCAATTTAAGCCTAAATCTAAGGCAATAGGCGCAGTCATCGGTATAGGGGTAGATTCTTCAATAATGGTTTTTTTGTTTTTAATTGGAGTATTTAATAAAAAATGAAAATTTTCATTAAACCCCCAATCAACTCCCATCAAATGTTCAGGATAGCCATCTGGATCAAAATCCTTATATTTATAACATTCATAATCATGTTTTTTTTGAAGTTGTAAAAATAGCTTATCATCTGTTCTCATGCATTCTTTTTTTATACATACGCAATACATTCTTTCGCAGAAGTTTGGAACTCCAAAGTTCTCTAAATTTAACGTAATATTATCAAAATCTTTATTTTCGAATCCTATAAAATGGTATTGATGCTTTTTGCAAAAACTATCTAAAGTATTACACATAGAATAGTAGATTGTACTTAAGCCCATTTCAAAAACAAACGCTTTAGGCTGATCTCTTTCGATTATTTCCAAGATTTCAAAAAAAATGAATTCGTTTAAATTATTTATCCCAGCTACAATAACATCGTATGATGTCTCCTTTATTTGGGATCTGACCTCCTCGGACGTTATATCACCCAAAGGCATTCTTTGATTTAAAAAACTATAATGTCTTCGCATGTTCTCATCTATATCGGCAGCCAAAACACATTCATATAACCCTGTCCTCTCAAAAGCTTTAGTGAACGAGCCAAAACCACAACATAAATCTATAAACTTATACATAAAAAATATTTTATAAAAACAAGTATTTAAACATAAGGGGTGGGGGAATTTTTCCCCCTCTAGGTTGGTGTTATATGAAAATTTAGAATTTTCAAAAGGATTAGGGAGGAGTCGAACCTCCCAATCCACCAGATAAAAACATGTATAATATAACAAATTAACAATATAGAAACGGTGGATTTCCGAAAAAATCCTAAAGATTTTGAATGGGCTGGAGGGTCATCCACCCATTCAAATAAAAGGTTTTCTATGAACATTGTGGAAATTAAAAATTTCCAAAGCCATAAACGGGATTCGAACCCATATCTGTGCTTTACGAGAGCACCGTACTAACCGTTATACTATTATAGCGGAGTTGATAAGGGAAGGTATTTGACACCAATTGCCACCTTCCCAAATTGTATTCAGTGTCGAACTATGTGTTTCGCAGTTAGAGTCCCTTTGTCGAATGTTATTCCTTAAAGTTAAACCATCACCATTAAATTTGAACCATCATAAATACGCAATTTTCAAAAAGAATATTTTTCCTCTAACTGCAATTAATACTTTGGTTAAACCAGTATATAAACTTTTCGGTTTAATCCCGAAAAGATTCTGAATACATCGGTCTTGTGTCAAAAAAACCTTTTTCTTCAAGCTTGATCCAAAGTTCGTTTATCTCTACTTGAGATGTATATATGTCTAAAAGCATTCCACTCATTGATTTATGATTATAGAATTCATAATCGTCCAAATTGTTTAAAGATTCTATAATGGTATTTTGTATGGCTTTTATTTTACTTTTTATATCTTCGTCTTCCTTCTTTCTTATCTGCCAATTATACGGATTATACGTTATAGCCATCTAATCACCCAATGTCAGTATTTTTTGAAACTCTCTTATATCCCAGTCATCCAAATAAACTCTTTCATGTTTCCTCTCTTCTAATGGGCTTATAAGTCCTTCATCTCCTTCAAGAGTATAGAATGTTGGCTTTATATTTCCAGCTGTTTTTGAAACAAGCTCTCCATTAACTTTTTTACAGTAGACCAAACTTGTTTTCGACCAACTAAACCATCTGTTTTTGAAAAATGACTCTCTTGCTCCTCTTATCAGCAACCCTTGTGTAGAATTAGCTCCAAGCATTTCTCCTACTTCAAGAATGCTTCTCAAACTCCATGCTTTACCATATTGAGCCACATCGTAATCCGTACATTTAAAAGCAAAAGATAATCTATGCTCTAAAGGTAAGTCTGTGAACCATGTATCATTTATTTTGAGACAATCTATAATCTGATTATCTGATATAAGGAAAATTCCTTCTCCAAAACCATGACAATTCGCCGTTTCAATATGTATATCGGAATTATATTTCTGAACAATAAATGGAGGAGCCATTCCATCACAAAGTCTCCATACATGAGGGATTTTTATGGGAAGATTTTCGTTCAAGGAAATCGAACTTTCCATTGCATATTTTAATGCACCCTGAGATTTCTTTAAATCTGGTCGAAGCCTATTGTAAATATATCCATTGCCATGAATAATTTGAGTAAAAATATCTAATGCATTATGCTGGTTGTGGTACACATCTATCGCTTTTTGATAATCAAACAAAAAACCTAAATACAAAAGATCTAAAATTTCTTTAAAAGTGAATTGACAATGATACGTATCATAATCTGTAAGATTGTTTTCTTCTCCTTTTCCTTCAAAAATATCTTTACAGGATTTGTTTATATCATATTTTACATTCATGGTTTCGCTGCTGTAATCTTCACATAATAAAGCAAAACCATACGGATCTTTTAGTTCGTAAACGAAATTGGGTTTCGTATGCATTCTAATTCCATTGTAAAAAACAGTAAAGGCGCTTAAAAAATTTCTTATATTTTGATTAACGCCTCTTCTTTCTTTTCCGATATTACTTTTTAATTTGTAGTTGTCGAATATCATTTTTCGCCCTCTAAAATACTTAGAAGAAGTCGGGCTACCTTGACATCTTCTAAGGTAGCCTCACATTCTGACAAACTTCTTCCAATTATTTTAGCACAGCGATTAACTCGACCGCTTTTTTGATAGGAGATACAAAATTTAATTAATGATTTAAGTTTTTCTTCATTTGTCATCTTTTTCACATTTATCGCAATTTGGACAAAAAATCAACGAACCTTTATCTCTTTTATCTTGACGTTTCACTCCATTGGAAGAAAAGAATTTGCTCACTTTTCTTGGGGTGATTCTTAATTGAGAACTAATGTCAAATCTGTTCATCATTCTGTCAATAAGTTGCGTTGCAGTCATACATTTTTCCTCTAAGTATAATATCCTTAAAGCAGTCCAGTAATAATCTTCGTACCTTGCAATGCTTTTATAATAATAACCGTCATCAAAGAGATCAAAATTGCCAATTCTATTTGAAATGGTGTTTCTTTCCAGTCCCAATACATTTGACCAAAATTGTACATCAGGATTAAATAGATATAACAAACAAAGATCTTCTGTAAATACCTGTTTCTTTTTATGTCTACCTTTTCTATTTTGAAGGTCATTGAAAACATTATATCCGTACATCGGATTGAGTAATGATTCTTTTTTTATCATTTCATCGAAATCCTTAATAACATCATCTGTTTCAACTATTTCGAATTCAAAAAAATTTTTTTTGAATTCTTTTTGAAGTAACTTATTATAATGTTTTCCTTTCCTTAAGCTTCTGAACAGAAGTTTTTTCAGAATGTTTTCCTCTAAATTTGATTTTCCTAAAAACTTTTTGTTATTATCTCTGTTTTTTAATATATATAAATATGACATTTGAATACCTCTACTTAGTATCGCCAGCGCTCGATTTTTTTTGGCTATCTGTTTTTTTATCAGGATCTTTGCCACTTCTATCTTTAGGCTCGTCCACTTTTGTTTTTTGAGATTTTGAGTCAGTTTTACTGTCGTCGCCATTTGGCACATCTGTATTATATTGAACACTCCTGACTTTAAAAATTTCTTCTAATTCTGGAGTTACACCTGGAGCAGCTCCTCTAAATCCTAATTCTGCTCTGGCTTCATTATTTGTGATCCAACCCATTTCAACAGAAGTTTTTAACCATATTACTTTATCACTTGGAAGCTCTGTTGTTGCTAATGGGAAGGAAATATAAACGTTATGATAATCTTTTCCTTGAATATATCCTTTCTTTTCTAAAAATGGTATGAAAAATGTTTTTGCTAAATAATCGTTTAAAACAGCTCTATATCTTTCTACTTTTGTCATAAATACTGCTGCTTGAGTTTTTCCACCACTTAGATTGCTAATTTGACCACCCATAAGGGCTTCAGGGACTCCTAACATACCTAAATCTTTTCTTGAAGCATCTAAAATACTAATTAGGTGACCTACATCGTCTGCGAAGCTTAATGTTCTTGGTTCTATTCTTGCATCTGTAATAAGGTCGTCACCAGCAATAAACTGTTGCTGTAAATTCTTTTTAACTCTTGCAATAAAATTCTGTTGATTAGATTCATTAACTTCGCTTACATCTATGGCCCATTGTACGATTGGAATAGCGTATCTATTTAGAATCTCTGCTAAATCGACTCTGTTATTTAGAAATTGAGCTAATGTATCTTGCATATGGTTTACAATACTATGACCGTATATTTCTCCTATTCCAGGATCGTTTGCATAAATTTTAACGAATTCTGGTGGAATCTCCAAAGCTTGACTTCCATATGAATATTTCCAGCATTTTATTTCTCCGTATTTCTTTTCATGTATGTTATAGAATTCAGGTTCAACATCTTTTGGGTGTAACAGAAATATTTCTTCTGGATTGTCTTCTTCATTTCTATTTCCAGTATATGTTAAAGCCGTTCCATAAACAAAAAAAGCTTTTTGGACTTCAGCCATATATGTTCTATCTATAATTCTACTTATGTCTTTACAAGTCTTCTCAAGTTCTGGAAGTCTTTTTTGATTAATATCCTCGATTGTTAATGTATAAAAAGGTGGAATAATATTCGATATAAAAGTTTGAACGATTTCTTTTAATATAGTCCTATCATATAAGCCATCTAATATTTCATAAGTTAATTGCATCGGTCGATATGAGTATCCATAAGCACGAAAGTTTCTATTTGGATTATATCTCTTAATCTTAATGTCTGTCATATTATCTCCTATGGTTTTCTTTATAACGACTTCTATATGAACTGTTATTCAGAATATTAGTTTCCATTCCTCCAACGAAAAATGGTCGAGTTACTCTCGGTCCTTCTTGAATGTATTTTGTAATGGCCATGTTACATAGATTAAAACTATCAATAAAATCATCGGATTCTCCCTTAATGTATTTTGTTCTGTCATTTTCTGTTTTTTCTCTTGAATATTCATCCATTTCTTTTGATAATATTTCATGAGGGTAATATGTTACGTATCTTCCTTCTAAATTATTAATGGTATTTTCTACCAAATCAACTTTCATAGGTTGAGAAAATATAATATCGTATATTTCAAAAGGCACGTTTCTATCGAGAAAATCTGAAATTCCGTTTCCTACACCAGTCTTATCAATTGCTAATGCCATTAAATTTGGAAATCTTGCTTGAAGAATGTTATTTAGATAGTGAGTAATAATTTTATAACTTGTTCCTAAGGGCCAAGCCATAAAATATGGAACTTCCCATGCGTTTGTCAGTTCATTTTTAACTCCAATTGTTAGTACAGAATTATTTCTTGTCTTACCGAAGTCTATCCCGGCACATGCAATTCTATGATCTCTAAACTCTTTTGGTTCTTTTAATATTCCAGCCATTTGTTGTAATTCGGAATAGTAGGGTTGAGATAATGTATCAAGGAAATTCAAAGCATATTCTCTCAAAAACTTTTCTCTTCCAATTGTACTCTTAATGGTTTCGAGTTCCTCTATTGTAAGTCTGTATGGAGCTCTTGAATACGCAACGTTCCCTTCTTCATCTAAATCTGTAATCTGAAATCTATGTAAACTATATCTTCCTTTCTGAGGACAATCTTTTGGTTTTCCATCATTAATATAACATTCTTTAATGGTTTTAGCATTCTTGATATTATTATAGAAGAAACCAGAGCGAGCACGAGGTGTACCAGCCAATACAATTTCTGCCTGACCTATCTGACCAGATACAACTGGAATAATTGTGGATAATGCATCTGCGTCCATTGACTGGCATTCGTCAATATACAGAGTATTTACACCTGAACCTACAACGGATGAATCTTCTTTTTTACCTGAGCTCGCTCCAGCTGTTTTAAATGCAATTCTAGATCCATTATCTAATTGTTTATCAAGCTTATTGTTTACTATAAATGAGGATTGTAAGGAGTGAGATCGCAAAATCATGTCGCTAAATACGTGAGCAAATTCACGAGCTTGATCACCTGTTGGAGCTAAAAGAACTATATTCTGATTTCTTCTAAAAAATGCTTTATGCAAGATATCTATAATCATGGATAATGTTTTTCCAGATCTTCTTGAACAAAATAAAATTTTATAAGGAGATTTATCTCTAAGAAATAGTTTTTGCTGATCTTCTAAAACATAATTTTTCATTTCAGTATTTTTCAGAAAATGTTCAGCAAAGAAAACTGGGTCTTGAAAAGATTTTTGCAATGTTAGTTTCATTATTTTTTCGTCGTCCATATCACAATTCCTTTAAGAATTTTTCTATATCCTCATTACTGATATCATCAATCCTTACTCTTGAACCATCTTCATAATCTTCATCAGGTTGAACTGTTCGGTATTCTTCAACATTTGAATTGTCACTATGACCTTTTGAAATATTATATCCTATTTTAGGGTCATTTGATTGATACATATCAATATAATGGGCTTCTATTGTATCTAAATCCTCTAATGGGATATTATCTGCCAACACAGCAAAATCAAATGCTTGTTCTCCATATTTTCGAATTGCTCTACTTAAACAATAATTATAGGTTGGAGAATTTTTTGCTCTTGATTCCGTTAGATGTTCTGTAAATCTTTTTTGGACATCTCTTTCTGTTTTGCCGATATATATTTTTCCGTTAGCAAAATTTTTAATAATGTAAATACAATTTGACATCGTTTTTTCTTTTTGTTCGTTCATCATATATAAACTTTTCGAAAAGTATATAAATCAGTATATACATTTTTTAATAAAAAACACCATAATGGGTTTAAAACTCTTTGTTTTTGAAAAAAGTTTTTTTATATTGTTAATAAAAAACAAACAAATGATAATTCTTAAATTATCTAAAAATTATTTTTAATCGGAAGATTTTTATGACAACCGAAGTTATGAAATTTACACAGACAAGTTCTCCATTCTTGTCCACTCCAAACAAAAAAGAAGGAGTGGTTGAGATTGAAGGTTATGCAGTTCACGTAGGAACCTTCAATATGATTACATTGGAAAAAGAAGAGCTTGATAAATCTGTGGCATCCTTGATAGGACAGCCTATTCTCAAAAATCATCATAATAACGTAGATGTTGTAATTGGGAAAATTACAGATGCTTATTGTGAAATGGATCAAAAATGTGGAGAGTATGCTATAAAATATACTGCCGAAATTGATGAAAAGGAAGAAGATTTAATTAGAAAAATGGAATTGGATTTCGTTTCATCCGTAAGTGTCGGTTTCAGATGTAAACATGTTTGTTCTATTTGTGGGGAAGAAGTTGGATTATGTTCCCATTGGTTTTGGGATGATGGTTTTCAAGTTTTAGCTCAAGATATTATATTCCATGAGCTTTCTATTGTAGCTGTTCCTGCTGATTTGGATGCAACTGTAAAAGTTAATTTTGCTGATAAAAGCAATCAATTACAATTTGAAAAATTAGAAGAATTTAAAAGAGAAAAAAGGAGGACTCTTATGTCTGATTTAGAAGCAAAATATGATGATATGGTTGACAAGTATAACGAATTAAAAATGTCTCATGTAGACGAAGTTAATTCCTTGAAAGAAGAATTCAAAGCAACCAAAGAAAAATTAGAAGCTGACAAAGCTGACGAAATGAAAAAAGCTTTAGAATTTAAAGCAGAAGTCGACGCATTAAAATTAGAAAAAGAAGAATTAGAATCCAAACTTGCTAGTTTAGAAGATTCTTTCAAAGCTATTGAAGAAGAAAAATTATCTGCATTAAGAGAAAGAGTAACCGAATTAAATGCAGAAGTTTTCGGTGATTTAACTGAAGAAGAAATTAATTCATTTGAAGAAGCTACCTTAAACAGATATGTTCAAACTTTTGAACACATTGCATCTCGTATGGTTAAAGTTTCCCCAACAAAACCACATGAAACTCATAAAGATGAATACAAAGCTGTCGAAGATGAAAATGTTTCTCTCGCAGAAAAATTAACTGGACAAATGAAAAATATCAGAGGACACTAAATTAGGAGAGTTTTAATATGATTATATCAAGTGGACAAATTTTAACTGGAAAAGCTGCAGAAGTAATTACTAATGGTATTACTAACGCTAAAGATGCTGACGGTTATGTTAGAACCGCATATAAAGCAGTATGTGTTCCTGCCTCAGTTCCTGACGAAGATTCTGGTATTAAAGGTACTTGGGTAATTGAAGGAGCATCAGGATTAGATGATCAGTTCTTTGGTGTTATTGGTGATGATTCTATGCCTGAAGCTAATTTAACTGCTGCTGATAATTTAGGTCGTCGTGAAGCTATTTTAGACTGGGGAGCATCCCGTACTTATCAAGTTGGCGACTGCATGACCGTTGAAAGATTAGGAATGATTTCTGTCTTAGCTGGCGATGATATCAAAGAAGGAGATTATCTCAAACTTGGAGATAACGGTACATTTGTACCAGGTCAAAGATCCGATAATATCGGAAGAGCTTATGAATCTGCTGCTGCTGGCGAAAGATTTGAAGCTTATATTAACGCTTTATAGGAGAGTAAAATATGCAAACTATTAATCAATTAGCTCAAGCACCTCAAACTAGTGAAGGTTATTATAGAAATAATAACGTCATAGAGCCAGGTATTATTAAATTTTTAGAAGATGAATCTGTTTTACGTCAATTTTTTGTACCTAAAAAAATGCAAGGAGTTCTTTCTAAAACTTATATTGTAGAGAAAGAAGAAGGTATCGCTGTTAGAATTGTTGGTAACGCAGAGGTTCCAAGAGCAGAAGATGTAAGACGCAGATTTACTGTGTATTTACACAGAAATGCTACTGGTTACAAAATTACTGATGATGATAAAAAAATTAACAAAGATGACCCTGGTTTCGAGTCACGTAAAATGGAAGCTGCTTTAAGAAGACTCAAAAAAAGAGAAGATAAAGACATCATGGATTTATTCTTTGCTTCTGCAAGAACTGTTACTAACTTAGCAGCTGGTGATGAATTCGATGTTGATGCTATTAGTGAAACTGTTTCTAGTATGATTGAATATGCTCGTACAAACACCCAAGGTTACATGATGTTAGAACCTGATGTAATTTTAATGCCATATGTAATGTTTGTAGAGTTACAAAGAGATCCTAAGTTCAAATTTGTTCCAGAAATTTACCAAAATCTGTTATTAAACGCAACCTTAAACGGTTCTTCAAACAGAGGTATCTTATATGGTGATACTGGACAAGTTGTTGTAGGATTAAAAATCATTGTAGTTAACGAATTAGTAAATACAGCTATTGTAATCGATAGTCAAAAAGATGCATTCTGGTTATGTGAAGACACAGAGCCAACTGTAACTGCATACAGAGATGACGAACATATTTCTGATATTGTTGACATCAGACACGATGAAGCTCCTGTATGTGTATATCCAGAGTGCGCTGGTGCGATTAAAAAAGCTTAAATAAAGTATGATTAATTAAGAGGTGAAAAAAATGGCTCCTAGAAAAAAGACTAAAAAAAGTGAATCTGAATCAACAGAATCAACAACTACAACTTCAAAAACAACTAAAAAAACTAAAAAAATGGTTGATTTAACTTTTCAACCTATTTTGAGTGCAGCAGACCAATTTTCTGCTTTATTAAGAAAAAAAGCTATAAGGGAAGAATACGGTCAAAGAATCCCTGTTTACACTCCAGCTATTGAAGGATTACCTATGAAAATTGTTGTGAGGAAGGGAGAAGTCTTATCCGTTACAGAAGAACAATTTGCAGAACTTCAACAAATGGGTCATGCTGAAACTGATGAAGAATATAAGAAAAGAAAAGATTTTGTAGAAAAAATGTCCTCCCAACATCCTGAGAAACTTACTTGGGATATGATTGTTGCAGAAGGAAGTAATTTTGCAACATTAAGAGATTCTCAATTTATAATTTATAACGATAAATTATTAAGGTTATAAAATGATTAGCGCTAAAGACGTAAAAACAATTCTTCGTATAAAGGATAATAAAATAACTGACAATGATCTTGAAGCTTATATTACAAGATATTCAAGAGTAATTCTAAGTGAATTAGGTTCTTGGGCAGAACAAGATCCTACCATTTATAATGATCCGTTATTCGAAGAATGTCTTTTAGCTATTATTGCCTGCCAATTATCAAGAACAAATATTGGTATAATTCATTCTCCATCTGAATATACCGTTGGAGATACAACACTTAAATACAATAATACATCATTAGGTTTATATGGGAATATTGCTAGTTGGTGTGATTACTATCAAAATCTTTTATCATCTTTGTCAGACAGACAACCGAATTTAGTAAATGTCCAAACCGTTAGAAGACATGGTATGTCCTCTACGTGTAGATGGTGGCATATATGAGTTTTGATATTATTTATGATTTGAATGTCAGAGATGATGAATCTCTTTTTTTAATGAAAAAGAGTTTTTCTTATGATGAAGACGAATTTGGATTCGGAAAAGAAAAATACTTTAAAGAAAAAGAAATTCATGGGATAATTCAGAGATCCCAAACTCAAGAAATTGGGTTTAAAGGAGAAGAATCTAATCCTCATTTTACAGGATACTTTCTTCCTGAATTTATTTTGAATACATCTGAAGTTGCAAATTATAGAATAAAATATATCAGACCTCATGAAACTTTAATCTTAAAAATACAGGATTACAATCAGAATCTTTTTCTTGAAGGAGAAAGAGACCATATTCAATTAGAACTCATATTAGAAAAAAAATATGAGGGAGATGTATAAATGACTAAATATTCTCACTCAGGTAGTGCTATTAACGTTGAACTTGATATTACTTATGATTATATTGGTCATAAAAAAAATGAAGGGGAACTGGAAAATCTTTTGAATTTTGATTTTTTAACAAAAAATGATATTCGAGAGTATACGAAAAAAGATATAGACTCAACATTAAAATTTGCTGTTGAGTTAGCTAAAGAATTTTTAGATTCTACTCACCCAGTTAATCCTTATTCTCATTATCAAACAACGAAGAATTTAAGAGATAGCGTTAAATATGATAAACAAGCAAGTGATGGAGGATATGGTGGGAGATTATATGCTGACGCAGCAGATAATCGTGGTCATAAATACGCTGGACATATAGAATATGGTTTTACAGATCGAGCAGGACTTCCTCATGGACCTTGGCCTTTTTTAAGACCAGCTATGAGAATAGCTTTGTCTGCTACAAGATATGATTTCGCTCAATCAGTAGCAGAAGGATTACTTTATGGTGGTTCAACTGGTATTCGTTCAGTAGAAAAGTTAAACATTGGAAGTAAAAATGCTAGAGAGCAGGTTATGTCTGTTTTTGGAAGTACTAATAATGCTGTTAGAAGCTTTAGGTCAGCATATCAAACAAAAGGAAGAGAAGGTCGTTGGGATTTAGCTAAAAATGGAATAGGATATAAAAGTGGAGTTAAATGGGGTAACACTCTTGATAGATCAGAATATCTATGGGGTGAATTCTAATGATAACAAATAAAGTTACAAAGGCAGTATTTGAACTTCTTGGGGATAAAGTTCCAGGTGGTTATAAATTACCTATATCTGAAAATAAAAGTGTACCTTTATTTTTAAATAAGGATAAAGTCACAGAATACCCTCAAATTAGAGTATCCCCTTTTATTCATAAAGGAGACTCCAAATATCAAAAACATATTGATCAAACTCGTGAACATTACCGACATTGGCAATATGGAGTATTCCAAGTTGACATATATGCTCAAAATTTGGCTGAAACTCAAATCATTTATGACGAAATAACAAAAAGACTATTTGATTTCTTTAACCTTGAAGTTGTTACATTTAATGACAATCGTTTATTTGAAAATATTGATGATAATCTTTATAGAAGTCGAGAATATTCGTTAATGGATGACGGTTTATTTAAAGATATTTACGGAATTAGAATTAAAGATAAAATCTTGAAAAGAGTCCAATTTAAAGAAGATCTTGTTATGAATTCATTTTTCGTATCAAAAGAATTTCTTTATGTTGAAACTGATCAAAATTTAAAAGATATTGAAATTAAAGTTTTGATGCAAGGTAGATTATTTTCAAATGGTTTTTCTTTTTCTGATAATGGAATTCATGCTTATTATTTATCTAAACAAAGAAACTTAAGTTCTCTTGCTAGTAATAATGTAGAGAGAATATCTTTTGATTTAAGTATCTTGTTCAGTAAGAAGATGGATAGAGAGGAGCTCCCAAAAATTAAGAAAATTGGGTTTAAAAAAGTGAAAGCGAGATGATGAAATGGCTAAAAAACAAGAAAATGAAAAAAAGATTGTAAATAAGCAGTCTAATAAAAATATACATAAATACTCATTAGAGGAACTAGCCGATTTGTTTAGTGTTAGCATCTTAACTATGAGATCTATGTATAAAATTAGAGGTTTAGATAAAAAAGAGAAGCTTTCTTATGAAGAAGCTAAACAAAAACTAAATATATAACGTGATAACATGGTTAGTGGAATACCAATTTATGAAGTAAGATTTGGAGAAGGTCTTGTAAAACAAGATTCTATTACAGGTAATATTTTCGCTTATTGTGTAGAAGCTACAAAAGGACCTGTAGGAGAACCTGTACTTATCTCTTCTGCAACGGATGCAAAAAGGATTTTTGGATTGAATTTTGCGCCTCATTTTTATCAAAAAGGTGCCCCTATATATATATGTAGAGTCGGTTTCCCAGAAATGGCTAAACCAAGTATTACTTATAAGGCAAAGGTTGCTAGTTCAGGAGAAGCAGTTGTGGATGTAATTAAAATTACTGGAACCACACCTGGAACCGCAGCTCATCAAGTTAATATTGTTAAATCTCCAACCTCAAATAAAGCTTATAATGTAACTGTTACTATTGAAGGAGTTGGGTCTAAAAAATATCAAGATGTATCCAGTTTAACCAATGTAGTAAAAAGAATCAATAGTAAGTTTTCAGAATATATTGTTGCAGAATTATTAATTGATGAAGATCAAGCATTAAGATTAGAGCCAGAACAATCCCTTATTAAAAACGCTGACGGTACTTTTGAAGTAAAAAACACAGAAGCCGTTGCGAATACAGATAATGTTGTTTGTACTGGACCATTTGACGCAACTAGATTACAAAGAAACCAAACTAATGGAGTTGTTCAAACTACATTGACTGGCGGATCAAATGGAAAATTAAGGAAAACAGATGGTACTATTTCAAATGTAGAAATTCCTTCTACTGGTATTAAAGATGTACCAAGTTCTGCTGTTGGAACAGGAGAAAATGATGCAAATGTCGATTCAACATTATTATATGCTTACAGAGAAGCATTTGAAATAATGGAAAATAAAGATATTCTTGGTTTGGCTACATTAAGTAACGCAGAAGTAGTTCAAAACGAGTTAGCTGAACATATTAATAAATTAATTGATCCTGAAGTTTATAAGTATAGAATGGGTGTGACAGGAGTATTAGATTACCCTGCTAATGATTCTAAAGGAAATGTTAATGCTATAGATAATATCACTATTACTGATTTAACTGGGGCCGCTACACACATTGATAACCCATTCATTGTAATGATTGGACAAGGTGTAATATTCGAAGAAGATGGAGTTAAATATAACTTACTTCCTCATGAAGCCGTTCAATTGTATACTGGTTTAAGAAGTGCTCTTAGTTATGGAGAATCTATTTACGGTGGAAACTCTAAAAAAGTTTTAGCTGGAGTAAGAGATGTCCTTCCATTAGTAACTGATGGTTACGATATTGTTAAAGAAGATATTGAAGCTATTAATGAAGCTGGTTTAATTACATTTAAAAAAGAATATGAAGAAATTACTTTCCTTGAAGGTGTTACTACGGCGCAAGATAGCCCTGTTCTTTCTCATGAATCCGTTGTTATGATTGTTTTACACGTTCTCAAGAGATTGATTCGTGTTTCAAAACCTTTCCAAGGTGAACCAGTTACAGATGACTTGAAATCAAGTCTTATTAACGCTTTGAATAATGAATTGAAGAATATTACTGATACAGATAAAACTCTTGTAGCATTACAAGATTATAATATCCCTCCATATGCTGTTGACGTTGAAACTACTGTTATTGCTGGTTTCAATGAAGCTGGAGAATATATCAGAGAAACACACTATCTTGTAACAGTAAAAATCGTACCAATTGGAACTTTAAGAAGCATTACGCTTTCTGTAATCGTAATTTAAATAAGGAGGATACAAAATGGCTGATGAAAACGCTACAAGAATATGGACCAATGGATATATTATTATTGGAAAAAGCACTCGTATTGAGGTAGAAGAAGTTAGCGTAGATCTTTCTAGGGACTTGAAAGAACATTATAACTCAGGAAGTAATACTCCTGCAATGTTAATACCTGGTCAGGAGAAAATTGATTTCAAGATTAAAAGAGTCTTCTCTAACACAACTTTGACTCAAGTATACTTAAAAAGATGTTCCTTTACAATGGTTTTATTTAACAACAGTTCAGATCCTGGTATAAATACTACTGGAGAAGAAATCTGTGCTTTAAATGGATGCATGTTCTCTAAAGATACTTTAGGAACATTAGGTAAAGGAGAAGCAGTAACTGAGGATTTAAGTGGAAAAGCTTTAAGTATTACTTTTAATACTAATGAAATTGCTCCAATGGTTAATCCTACTTGTGATGCTTTGTAGAATCTTATGATTCTACTATTCTTATTTTTTTTATAAGTGATTTTCATGAAATTACATTTTAATGTTGATAAAAATATTTTAAAAAGAAAAGATGATGAAATCGTTACATCTTATTTTAAAAATAATCTTAAATGTATTTTTAACTGTAATTGTTTATCTGATATATATAAGCACGCTCTTTTTATAGATATATCTGGATCTCAATATATTGAAGATTTAGGTTATGGTAAATGTGTTTCATGTATAGTTCCAGAAGAAGTTTTAAAAGGAGCTTATTTTTTAGTTAGTCTTTTCGGAGACGATTTGATTACAACAACTCAAGAAACTGTTTTAATTCAACCATCTGGTTTTAATAAGAAAACAGAGCAAGCTTTAGAATCTGGTGATTTTAAAGTTTTAGAATCCTCTATTTCAGATATAGAAATAAATAGAATTCACAATAATTGTCGTTGTAGAGGATACGGTTCTTATACTTGGGAACACCCATATATTTAAAATTCTTTTTTTAAAAAAACATTTTTAATGTCATTCTATATATTTAATCCCATAATAAATTAGAGGTAATAATATGGGATATAAAGAAAATACTTACATTATTGATCCAGAAATAGAAGATGACGAACAACCTATTGCTCAAAAGGAGATGGAACCAGTATCTATTCCAAATAATCGTATTTCTCGGGAACACGAATTTATTGAAGTGCCTTCAAAAGAGTTAAATAACGTTGAAGAAGAAATATATGAAACTGCCGTAGTAGAAGGTCTTGTTGAGAAAGATGAAGATTATATTGGAGGAGAAGGTGCGAAACCAGAAGAGGTTATAGATGCTCTTATTCATAAAGAAAGAAGCAAAGGAGCTCAAAAAAATGAAGAAGAGTATATTGATTC
>JAEIGA010008108.1_pt1 | contig 15925 bp, 9 predicted proteins | sample 9270691 | NCBI WGS metagenome assembly JAEIGA01 (sample SAMN17057246, study PRJNA624740) | gut metagenome | biome: biome; isolation source: fecal sample | host: Bos grunniens | place: China: Xizang | collected 2019
CCGGAAGCGAAAAAGGCGAACAAATCCGGCAAGAAGAAATGATGAATAGGCTGATTCCCCGAGCTTTGGCCACTGCTGCGGTGCTATACCTCCTGTTGCCGAATGTGCTTTTTCTGCTCGGGTGGGTGGAGCCTGTGGTGAGCATTCCGCTTTGCCTGCTACTCATATTTGCTGTTTGGCGAGTGCTGAAAAACCTGAGCATCCCACAAATTCGTTTTGAGAAAAAGGACCACATTTTTGTGTTCTTGCTCGTGCTGGGGTGCTTGTTTGCGGTAGAGTCTCTCGGCATCAACGGGCACGCTCAGCAGTCCGGCGACTTCATTGTTCGCAATGCGATTTATGATTCCTTGGTGCGTGAGAGCTGGCCACTGCACAGCGAGCGCGGGGAATATTTTGTCTATTACCATGCCTACTGGTTGCCCCCTGCCCTGCTGGCAAAATGGCTCGGAGCAGCCTTTTCCACCTTCCTTTTATGGGGCTGGACCGTGCTCGGATTTGTGCTGGGCTTCTCTCTTTTGTACCTCCGTTTCAAGCGCAGCACCCTCCTGCTGATGGCCATTTTATTCCTCACGGGGCCGCTCAATACCTGGGGTGAATTGCCTTATATTCTCCGTGAGTTATCAGAGAAAATTAGTTCTCTAACGCCTTTAGTACAAGTAAGTTATAATTATTTAGGAGAGTTGAATCAGGGTTTTGCTTATGTGAGCTTCTGGAACCAAATTGCCTTCAATTCCTTCAATAATGCCCTGCCCTTTTTCGTGTTCATCGCGTGGTTTTTTGCCTGCCGCCCCAGGCCGGTTCAGGCACTTTCCGCAGCCTCTCTCACGGTTGTGACATCACCCCTGACAGCCCTAGTCACCCTGCCCTATCTGGCGATTGCCAAGTGGAGACAGAGGCATGAACTCGTCACCAAAAGGGCATTTCTTCTCCTGCCCTTCGTGCTGCTCTTAGCGCTGGTCGGCCTTTATTATAGCGGTGGCGGTGGCTCTACCGTGGCGTTCCTGTGGAACAATTTGCCCGAAGTGAGCGGTAAATTGGCAGACCCTTCCGCGCGATTTTCGCGCCATTTAATCATCATGCATCTGATGATTATCCCGACTTTTTTCCTCCTTCGCAAGCATTTCAAACGCACCGCTGCATACCGCTCCTCCATCTTGTTGATTGCTCTTTTGCCCTTGATTTGGATTGGGCGCTGGAATAATGAGTTGCTCATTAAAGGCAGCACACTACTCTTCTTCTTGCTCGGTGCCATGTACACCTTGCTCATCCGATATCAGAAAGGTGTGCGCCGTTATGCGGCTATCCTCTTCCTCTCACTCACTTCTATCATGTTCTTCTGGGACATGGCTGCTCGCTTCCTCCATTTCTATTCTTGGAATCCCCAACAGATGGAAAAGAATATCCGCTCCGCGTGGAACGGTCACCTCAATCACCCTGACCATCCTTGGTATAAAAACTTCTGGGGAACGAGAAATTCATCTATTCTGAAACCGTGACCGGAAATTAAAAATTCCGATGTAGGTTACAGCCCGCATCGGAATTTTGAAATGAAAAACTGTTCCACGTGGAACAGTTTTTGAATCGAAAATTTTGCTTACTCCCGCCAGATGATCGAGTACGCGTCATCAATGTCACGTATACACGTGGGATGCTTGCGCGCATAATCGAGCATGGTCGGCAAGAGCTCACCGGTTGCAAAGGCGATTAATTTGTCGGCTGCCTCTTCTTTGAGTGCCGGGCAATCTTTGTAAAGACCGATGACAAGTGTCGATGCATCGCGCATGATGCGCAGCGGCCAGATGCGGCACTCGAAGGGACGCAGCTCACGCGGCAAGGTGCAGCCTATAGTCGGGTCGAGCATCGGGCAGTTCGCTACTTCGTCTTCGGAGTCCGTCTCGAAATGCAGGTAGAAGGTTGTCGCGCCGTTGCAGCGTTTGTGCAGTGGGTAGCCTTCTTCTTGCAAAAGATAAATCAGCTCGTTCTCCAGCGAGGGCGTTTCCCACGCGGAACTGTGATGAAAGTTACAGCACAGTTTACATGCCGCGCAATCGCTCGGTGTAAAGATATTCGTCAACATGGTTTTACCGTCAGGTTAAATTTTTTCAGTATTGTGTGCGGGTGGTAAGACAGCTTCGCTTTACGCAGTCCCTCGATATTCAAATCTTCTTCGCGGTTGATGTATTGCGTGGTGAGCATCCTCGCCGTCTCACGGTTGATGAGGGGATAAGCATCGCGATACTCCGGCAGACATTTTTCATAGTGAATGTCCGCCACCAGAGGATTGATGATGGATACCACGCTGAAGGCTACCGCCTTGTCTTCCACTCGCAGCAAACCGCCGCTCAGCTTCAGTTGTTCCATGTGCTCCAACGCCGTGCCGATGGCTTTGAATTCATGCCGCAGAGCAGGGGACTCACCTTGAGCAATCAGCCACTGTTCCGCTACTTTCATAGCCTCGCCTGCATTCGCCGGCGTTAAGGGTTCAAAGCTCCATGACGGATGTTCGCGCTCAAATTTGCTGATGTGTGTGCGTTTCTTGTGGAACTTTGTGCCCGCTAAAAAGGCTAAATCATCCCTCAAATAGAGGTAATCTGCATCCCCCGCATCCGTTGTCACTTGGGCTCTTTTGCCATACCGTCGGCACAAAAAATCTGCCTCTTTTTCGCTCAAAAGGCAGAATTTCAGCTCATTTTGCTGCGTTTTTGCGTGATTTTCGATGAAATTCAGGCATGTTTCGATGGTCTCCGTGGTGCCGCAACCGGCCGGGAAGGCATAGCCTTGTAGGCGTGCAGAGCCACCGAAATAGCGCAGTAAATGTTCCACGTGGAACATAATTTCTGTTCCGTATTTTTCCCTTAGTAGGTAGATATTGGCAAAGGAAAGGTCACTTTGGAGGGTATTTTGAGTACAGCGAGCCACGCTCTCGGCATCGGAGAGCAGGGGAGGTCTGAAAGCTGTTTCAGGCGGCATCATGCTTGCTTTTTTACCATTATAGCACATTCGTCAAGCCATGCCGAGCACAAATTTACAGGGAATTCAGGTCTATTTCTATCTGCTTTTTGAGGGCATCAATCGACTCGAATTTGGTCTCGGGGCGGATGAAACGGAGGAGTTCCACATCCAGAATATCGCCGTAAAATTCGCCTTTTTTCCAGCTTGTGAAGTGCGCTTCGAGACGGTTTATTTTGATTTTTTCGTCGATGGTAGGGCGCAATCCGATGTTGGCAATACCATGGTGAAGCTCACCGCGGATGCATGTTTGGACGGCATAAACGCCGCGTTTGGGCACGGCGGCGTTGGCGGGCAGGGCGATATTGGCGGTGGGAAAACCGAGTTTTCGGGCGAGTTTTTGGCCATGTTCTACGCGTCCGCAGACGGAGAAGGGGCGCCCTAAAAGCTCATTGGCGCGGGTGATATTACCCTCTGCCAGGTGGCTGCGGATGGCGGTGGAACACACGGTTCCCCCCCCCTCCACCAGCATGTCATTGATGCATGCGCGGAAGCCTCGGAGGGCAGCCTGAGCGCGCAAAAAATCCGCATTCCCGCTGCCTCCTTTACCGAAGTGCCAGTTGCTCCCTACGGAGATTCCTGCCACCGTAGAGGCGCTGCAAAGGGCATCCAGAAACTGCTCCGGGCTCATGGCGGCGAGCTCGTGAGTGAAGGGTAATTCCAGGAAAATGTCCACACCCTCGGCCTCGAGTAAGCGGTGTTTTTTCTCAGCTGATGGGGTGAGGAGCAGGGGGGCAAGCTCGGGTTTCAGCACCGCCAGCGGGTGGGGTGTGAAGCACACAACACCCCTGAGCGCGCCCTCTGTTTGAGCGGAGGCAATCACCCTGCGGTGCCCGCGGTGCACCCCGTCGAAGAAGCCTGCAGCCCAGTGCACAGGCTGTTTAATATCAATAAGTTGTGTAAAATTATGATAGATGTGCACTGAGCCTTAGTGGGTTATATGTTTCTATCCTTGAGCACCTTTTCCAGTGGCAGCAAACGCGCCATCAATTCCTCACGGGTAGAGGCCTTGAGTGTGGGTACATCCACCGCTTCCGAGATGTCGAAATGCCCGGAGCGGATGCGGCGCAGGGCGGTGAGGTGAGCCCCACAGCCGAGGTGCTGACCGATGTCGTGCGCGTAGGTGCGCACATAAAAACCCTTGCTGCAGTGCACGGTGAAATCCACCTCTGCGGCGGCGGTGTCGATGCGCGTAATCTCATAGTTGAGCACGCGCACGGCGCGCGCCTTGCGCTCCACCTCCTGCCCCTTGCGGGCAAGTTTGTAGCAGGGCACACCGTTAATTTTGATAGCGGAGTACATGGGAGGCACCTGTTCGAAATCGCCCATGTAGTGCTCGAAGGCGGAGCGTATGGCATCCTCTGTAATGTGCTCCGTGGGCTTCACGGCCACCACCTCGCCATCGGCATCTTGGCTGTTGGTTTCCACCCCCAGTTTCATGGTGGCGGTGTACACCTTATCCTCGCACATGAGGAGGTCCTGCACCTTGGTTGCCTTGCCGATGACCACGATGAGCATGCCGGTCGCCATGGGGTCCAGCGTGCCGCAGTGGCCCACCTTCTTTGTGTTCAGAATGCGGCGGCACAGGGCTACGGCGTTGTGGGAGGTGAAGCCGGGGTCTTTGTCCACCAGCAGCACGCCACAGGGGGCTTCAGTCGTGTTCGGGGCTTGGCTCATGATAAACTGCGCAGGGTTTCTTTGATGGTGTTCAGCACGGCCTCACGGCAGGCTGCCAGCTCGCCACGCATGCGGATGCCTGCAGCCATGCAGTGGCCACCGCCACCGTGCTTGCCGGCAATGGCGGACACATCCACACGCGGGTCTTTGGAGCGCAGGGAAATGCGGATGACGTCGTCATGCTCCTCCTCGAAAATGGCGCATGCCTTCACGCCTTGCCAGCCGCGGATGATATCCACGAGGTCCTTGGTCGCCTCCATATCCAGCTGCAGGCGCTCCTTGGTTTGCTTGGTCATGCTGTAGTGAGAGATGGCGCCGTTCTCCTCGAACACCATGTTGGAGAGCACCTCAGCCTCCACCTTTTGGCTGATGGGGTCTTTCTCATCGTACATCATGCGGTTGATTTCACCCACGTCCACGCCTGCCTCCATGATGTCCGCCACAATGCGCATCACGCGCGGGGTGGTGGAGCTGTACTTAAAGGAGCCGGTGTCCGTGCTGATGGCGGCGTACAGCGCATCTGCCATTGCCTTGTTCAGCTTCACGCCGAGCACGCGCAGCAGCTCGTAGATGAGGCAGCCGCAAGCGGCATCATGCCCGCCCACAGCGTTGTGGTCTGCGTAGCGCTTGTTGGTGTGGTGGTGGTCAATGTTCAGGGTGAGCGGCGCTTGGTTGAAGAGCTTCACGCCCTCATCACCGATGCGCTTGAGATCCGCCGTGTCCACGCAAATAAAGCAGTCCACATCCTCCGGCAGGGCAGGGGGGATGCACTCCACCTCACTGCTGCCCTCAAGGAAGGAGAAGAGTTTCGGAGCGCCATCGCGGTTCCACATGCGCACCTTTTTGCCGAGGCTGCGAAGGGCGAGACCGAGGGCGATGGTGGAGCCGGTGGCATCACCATCCGGGCGGATGTGGGAGATGACGACAAAACTGTGGCATGAGTGGATAGCTTGGCAGATTTCTTTGTACATAGTGGTCAGGTAAGGCTTTCGTTGTATTCCTCTTCGTATTCGTCACCGGCGGCAGGTTTGGCAGCAGGCTCCACAGCGGTCTTGCGCGACAGCACGGACTTCGCCAAGATGGCGGACAGCACCAGCGCAAAGCCGCACCATTGCCCGGGCAATATCACCTCCGCATACAGCATCATGCCGATGAGCGCTGCCTCAGTGGGCTCCAGGCAGGAGACAATGCCGAACTCCAGCGAGCTGAGCTTGCGCATGGCATAAGCCACCAGAACCAGCACAGCCACGCCTTGGCAAATGCCGATGCCCAGCAACCACGGCCACCCCGTGCTCAGGTGCTCAAAGGCTCCCTCTGTGAAGCCGAGTGGCAGCAGCAGCATGAGTGTGCCCGCGGCGGATTGCCAGAAGGTGCGCTGCAGCAGGCTCGTCTCCGGACCCATGAAGCGATTCAGCACAATGTAGAGCGAGTAAAACAAGCCGGAAAGCAGGCCGTAGATGATGCCTAAGGCATCATTCTGTCCCCCTGCGGTGGAGCCCGAGAGCAGTGATACCAGCACAATGCCCAAGCCCGCCGTCAGAATCAACAAGGCATCACGCTTGGGTGGCAGGTGGTGCTCCAGCAGTGCCTCCCACACAGCTGCAAACAGCGGCCCTGTGGCGGGCAACAGTGCTGCAACGCCCGCGGATGTCTCCTTGATGGCCAAAAAGTAAAATAAAATGCAAAGGCTGATGCCGATGCCGGACACGAAGGCCTTGCCGGAAAAGCGCATGCTCCCTTTGCCTCGCAGGCACATCACCGCGCCGAATACCCCGATGAGCAGCAAACCTATGCCGAATCTGGCCAGTGAGCAGGCCAAGGCGCTGCAGGCGGATTCTCGCACAAATATGCACAGCGACCCCATCAGCATCGCTGCCAATGTAGCCGCTAAAAACGCACTGAGATATCCTTTGTTCATGCTGCACCCTTTTCGCGGGCGCGCGAATTATATCACCTGTTTACTTCACTGGCAATTCTTTTATTTGTTTTCGTGTTCCGGTGGGTGTGTGTTTTTTGTTAGCCTCTGTTATAGTTGATGCTTGATGCCGCCTTTTGCGCTGAGCGATAAATAGGAAGTTGTGATTAGTTGGCGAGCGAAGCGAACCTAAATTTGAGCCCCGGAGGGGCGCTATAAAATAGCCCGGCGGTGGAGCGGCGAAGCCGCGGAATCCCGGGGTAGCGTAAAAAAGAAAATTGAGCCCGGAGCGACGGAGCGAAGCGACGCAGCGTAGGCCGACATATAATGGCGAGGACCGTAGCGAAGCGGCCAGCCACGGCGTAGCAAGCGAGCGTAGCGAGACGCGGAGACGGGAGCTCCGAGCCCTGACGGCGCGTGGCATATTTTTTGCGTTTGTTTATCCCATTGACAATGAAATGACGAGATGATACATGCGGTGTTTCTCCGCACTCACGTGCTCCGATGTGGGTTATGCCACCCGCATACCGTCTCGGCAGGCCTCGACTGGCTGCGGGTTCTAAGTTTCTTTTTCTTTCGTTTCCTAGGGCTTACGCCCTAGGCTAAGGTATACCACCCGCTAGCGCGGGTTCAAAATTCCGCTCACCTTCGGTTCGCAACTTTTCAACTTCTGATTTATCGGGTGGATTACCGGGCATGTGTGGTGATGGTGTTCGGTGGGGTTTGGGTGTAAATATCCGGTTGGTACATGAGCTGGGCGGTGGCGGGGGGTGCGGCGGCGGTGCCGGTGCGCTTGGCTCGGGCGTAGTAGGTGAAGCTCAGCTTTTTCGCGTTGTGGTGGCGGTGGTCGGTGAAGGCACGCACGCGGTCGCCGAGGTACTCGCAATGGGTGAAGGCGGGGCTGATTTCCGGCGCTTCCTCGGGCAGGCCTGCGGCTTGGGAGAGGATGCGCGGGTTGATGGCCTCCAGCGTGGAGGGCAGGTAATCCTCCACCGCAAGGTAGGGCTGCACTATGGCCTCCCCGCTGCAGGTGAGGGTAATGCGCACCAAATCTCCCGTGCGGAAGCTCGTGGTGGGCGCCCATTTACCCTCCGCATTCTGCACCTCGTAGCGGCGCTGCAGGGTCAGCCCGGTGGTGGGTACGGCCTCATACGGCAAGGTGCCCTTAATGCGCACGCTCACATAGGTGGCGGCATCTTTGCAGCGCAGTGTTTCCGCCCAATCCGCGGTGGCAGTACCCTTGGCGGGGCTGAGCAGGCGGGGGGTGGCGCCGGCCTCCAACTCTGAGCCATCGCTCAGGAGCACGGTGCCGGTCACCTCCTCCTCGTCGGCGGTATTTTTGCTGAGCTCATGCAGCAACATGAAGAACCAGCAGGTGCTCATGGTGCCTGCCGTCGTTTCATTAGCCAGCTGCTGCAGGCGGTGGTGCACATCCGCATCCGTGTGCAAGCTTGCCATGAGGCGCAGAATAGCGTGCTCCCCCGTGTCGGCGGTGGCTCGGCGCAGGGCTTCCTGCTTCAGCTCATCATCTTTCAGCACATAAGCGAGCGAGTAGAGCGTGGTGGCATTCTCCGTGGCGCGGTGCTCCGCCAGCCCGCGGCGCAGGTAGGCAATGAGCCTGCCCATCTCTTGCGGTGACACCTCGCAGTCGTGCTCTTGCGCCACGGTGAGCACCATAGCAGCGTGGGCGGATGCCCAGTAGCAGGACTCCTTACCATCATCCCAGTAGCTCAGGCCGCCGTCCTCACGCTGGCGGGAGAAGAGCTTGCTGATGGCTTTGCGGATGATGGCGGCGCGCTCGTGCCTGTTTTTCTCGTTGATGGGCGTGCCGAGCTTGCGCAGCTCCTTGGCCAGCAGCCACGGCATGAGGGTGGAGGATGTTTGCTCCGTGCAGCCGTAGGGGTATGTGAGGGTGTAATCCACCAGCCCCTTCAGGCAGGCCAGCGGGGTGCTTTCCACCTGAACTTCCGCTGTCACATTCGTGAGTTTTTTGCTCTCCTCACTGAGCAGGGATACCAGGGGCAGGGGCGCGGCGCCGGGTTGCAGCCGGGTAAAGTATGTGGTGCAGATGGTGGGCAGCACGGGGCGTACCTCTACACTGTTGCTCACGGCATCCTCCCCGCCGGGGCCGGTGGCAATGGCGGTAAGGGTGCACGTGCCCTCCTGCGTGGCGCTGTAGGTGAAGTGGGTGGTGGCGCTTTCACCGTGGCGCAGCTGCACCTGCTGCGTGTGCTCCGTACCCTGTAAGCGCACAGCCCAGGTGCCGTCCGCGCCGGTGTTGTTGGTGAGGGTGACGGGAATTTGCACGCAATCCCCCACGCGCAGTAAGAAGGGTGTGCCCATGCTCAGCATGAGCCCTTGCTCCACCTGCAACTCGCCCTCCGCCGAGCCGAAGGCACGCCCATTCTCCCCGATGGCAACGGCGTACACGCGGTACGTGGTCAGGGTGTCCGCCACCTTGCCCGTGGTGCTGAAGCAGCCGTCCGCATCCGTGAGCACCTGCGTTTGCCAAATGGGGGTGGGGGTGAAATTCTGCCTGATTTTCGGGGTGTAGAAGATGCCGCCATCCAGCCAATCACCTTCACCACCCAAGCCGCTGCCCAGGCCATCCCCTAAATCAACAGCGTAGCCCTCCATCCACAGCTGCTCCGGGAGCAGGGTGGGGTAGCGCAGGCTCATCTCGTGCAAGGTACCGGACAAATCCAAGTCCAACTCGGAGTCATCGGATAAATCAATGTCTACTCCGGAATCATCATCAGGTGTATCCATGCCCGCTGCGGAATGATAAAAGCGAGTATTGCGCAGGAAATGCAGGTAGTCTGCGTGCCGGTGGTTCATGAAGCACCGCCCCGGCTCGCAATCCATGAAATCCGCCCTGTAGCCGGCGGTGTAGAAATTCATGCACGGCGGCATGTAATGGCGCATGGCCTGCATTACGCGGGTGAGCTCCGCCCCCCAATCCGGCAGGGTGTAGGTGAGGAGGCTCTGCATGCCGGCATCCACCGCGTACACACAGAGCAGGGCACCGGCAGCGGGGGTGCCATCCGCCTGCAGCACCTTGCCGCGCAGGCATACCTCCGCCCCGGGGGCAATGGGCTGCCCTTGGGGCTCCAGCTGCACGTGCAGACGGGTGTCCGCCGTGGGGGCTTCCGCACGGTAGGTGTAGAACTCCACCGCCGTGTGCTCCCCTGAGGCTTGCTGCTGCAGGAGCATGAGGGTGGCATGCAGGCGGCAGCCATGCTCCTGCGCTTGCAGGGGAATACGCACCTGCTGCCTGCCCGCGCTCAGCGGCAGGGTGAGGCTGCGCACGTGCTCACCTGCCCCGTGTATGACCACAAAAGCAGTGCCTGCCCCCTGTGGGTTCACGTCGAAGCACAGGCGCCCCTCTTCCACCGTGGCCTGTGTGGGGCTTCCGGCGTTATAAGCAGCGTAGTTGCATGAGTACCAATGATTCGTGTAGGTGTTGGTATTGCCCGCGGGGTCCGTGCCGGAGATGCGCAGCTGCGCCTTCTGTAATTTACCGCGGTATTGCGGGTGGGTGCGTTCAAACTCGCGCACTAGGGCTTCCTCATCAATCCGCACGCCCTCACGACAGTTTGCAGGCACGGTGATGCTGCTCTCGTGCACGGTGATGCTCTGCTTGCTGTACACCACCAAACCGTTCGGCAGGGTCTCCGGCATGTATACCGAGCCTTCCAGCGTGAGGCGCAGCTCTTGCGGGCGCTGCAAAGGCTCTTCCGTGCCGCTGCGGTACAGGTGGAGGCGCCCCTTATCGAGCCTGATGCAGAAATCCGCCGCGTACAGCTCAGTTTGGTAGCTGTTTGACACGTATTCCATGTGCTCATTGGCCACATAACTGTTGATGGAGAGCCTGGCGAGCACGTTTTCACCCTCTTGCGGCCAAGGGGCAAAGCTGTGCGTGTAGGTGGCCTTGCCCTCGGCATCGAGGGGGAGCTCATGCAGCACACCGTTTATGCACAGGTTGGCTGTTTGGGCGCTAAGGGGCGTGCCATGGTAGTTCTTGGCCTGCAGGTGTACGGTGACTTGCTGCGGGCGCACGGGGTCCAGCTCCACCCGCTGCTCCAGCGCAAAGGAGTTGCGGCGGAAGCAGCTCAGCGGTCTGATTTCCCCTGCCGTGGCGGTGTTGCAGCTCAGTTTCAGCTCTATTTCGGCGTCCTCTTGGGTTTTCGGCAGCTGTAGGTCGAACCGGAAAGCGCCGTGGCTGTCCGTGGGCACCTCCATCTCCGCGAAGGGGCGGTCATGGAGCAGGGCCTGCACCCGCACACGAGCTTCCGGCGCGAGGGCGGGCTTGCCCTGCGCATCCATGCAGCGGTATGTGCCGAACCCGTGCAGCACATCCCCCGTGGAGTAGATGCTGCGGTCCGTCAGCAGGCACAGGGCATCTCGCTTCGCGGGCTTGTTGACCTCAAACCCCGGCATGGTGACGAGGGTGTAATCATCCCCGCATTGCAGCAGGGCTTGAAAGTCTAAGGTGAATCTGCACTCCGGCAGCAGGCAGACAGCCACCCCTCGGTTCAGGGTGGTGGTGTGCAGCGTTTTTTTGCTGTTAAACAGCCGCACCGTGCCGCTCTGCACCGGCTGCCCGCTTGATAGGTGGGTGGCATACAGCATCCCCTCGCTTCCCACGGCATGCAGGTCCGTCACGTGCACGGCATAGTACGCGCAGGGTGAGAGTTCATCGGCGTCGGCACGCAGCTCCTCCGGCAGCTCAGGCTGCACCTGCAATATGTACATGCCGGGGCGCAGGGTACCCTCCACCAAGTCATCCAGGCACACCGTGCTGATTTGGTCCTGTATGCCGATGGGGCCCGCTATGGGGTACAGGTGCTCCGGACCGTAGCTGAGGGCTGCCCACTCCTCGTTACCGGAGGAATTGTACGCTCGGCGCAGCACGTCTCGGAAGTCGACGTATTGCTCCGCACTGAGCCTTGCTGCCCGCACCCGCAAGCCCGTGCAGCCGATGCTGCGCAACTGCAACTCGTGCGAGCCGCTCGGGGTCATGCGCATGGGGGTCGCGTGGATGCCGCCGCCATTCGACAGCGCAGGGCAGAGCGGCTCTATTTTGGCTTGCAGGGTGAGCGCTTGCTTGGTTTCCAGCCCGTAGGCAGCGCGTATGCCCGCGGGCAGGCTCACGCTGAGCGCCTGCGGCAGCTCTGCCAGCCCCTCCACCTCTATCAGCATGCGGTCGGAGAGCGCTTGCGGGTAATCCACGGGGAATTCCTCCCCCACGGCGGGGGCTGCCTTCTTCATGTTGAGGGTGAAGCGTACCGTTTCCTTGCCGAGCTGCAGCTCCTTGGTGTCCCCGCTGTCCGTGTTCACTGCCTGCACACCCCCGCAGTGGATGCTCATGCGCCGGAACAGCTCCTGCACATCCGCATCGTTCAGCGGGGCGCTGAACAACAGCCCGAGGCAGATGCGCGACTCACCCTCCACCCGCGCCAAGCCCAAGTGCAGCTCCGCCTTCAACTCCGTGTCGAACCCTACCTTCACTTCCTCAAACTTCACGTAGGGCACCTCCTCCCGTAGGCGCAGGGTGCTCTTGCTGCGCAGGGGGCGCGTGGGCTGCACCTTGAGGATTCCCGGCAGCTCCGTTTGCGGGGTGTAGTTGCTCAGCACCTTGGGGGAGACGTTGTGCAGCGCATAGCTCAGCCCCCTGTTGCGGGTTTCCTCCACCCTCACGCGGCTGCATGTGGCAGGCACCACCGTGCCGTCCTCCTCCACAAAGCAGAAATGCAGCTTTTGCGTGTCGAGGTCGCAGTAGCGGTAAATGTTCTGCTTCACGAACACAGCCACCGCCCCCTCCGCATAGCCCCCTTGCAAGCTGCGGGAAATGTCCGTGTCCGCATACAGCACACAGGGCGGGGCAGTCAGCTCGAACTCCGCGTTCTCTATCTCATCCCCGTTCATGTAAAATCGCGCCTCCTTGCGCAGGCTCAGCTTGTGGCGTGCCCCCGCTTTCGTGCCGGGGCGGTAAAAAATGCCCAGCCTGTTGCTGTTCAACCAAGTCAGTTTGGGCAGCGGCTCCGGCCCGCTCAGCTCCCAATCGCGCAGCAGCTCTTCGCCGCCTTCTTTGATTTTTTGCATCGAGTGCACCGCCTGCGGGAACTTTATCTGCATTTGGTCGGAGTGCTCCATTTCCTCGTGCGGGTATGGTTGCAGGCTCCCGGCCTGCACCGGCAACAGCAGCAGGCATGTGAGAATGAAAAATCGGAGGATGGTGTTCATGTCAAGTGATGGGGCTGGCTTATTTTATGCTTACTATAGCATGCACCACGCTATTCCTCAAGAATTTAAGTGTTACAAAAGTGTTACAGCGTGGTATCCCGCCCCCCGCTGATGACAAACCGCTCGCCAACTTCTGATTTAGCGTTCAACTTGTGCCAAACATAGCGCTTGCCTTTTTCCCGCAATTTGGTACTCTGTTGGGTATGGAAGTTTCCGCTGCTCAGAATACATTACCGTCCTGCGTGTTACCGCGCCGCCGTTTTGTGCGGTGGTCTTTGCTGGCTCTGTTTCTTTGCAACTTGGTGTGCGTGGTGGTTAGGTTTTATGCGGTGCATCATCCGGATTGGAGTGTACTGTGGGCGGATCTTAAGCTGGCGGGGTGGACGATTCTGTTCGTATTCGGGCCGTTGCTCATTCCGGTGCGCTCCAGGCGGGGAAGTATGCTGCAGGTGCTGGGGCTTGTTTTTGCACTGCTGTTGACTCTGGTCATTTGCTGCGCTGCCGGTTGGGATATTGATGATCCCAAGGATGTCCACCGCTCACTTTATTTGGCTTCTGTCATTATGATGGGGCTGCTGACCTTTGTTTATGTGTATGTACCCGTGTGGCTCGCGCACCTCTTCATGAGCTTTATAGAAAAGCGCCGCGCTCGGAAGAATTAAGGCGAGCCCATAAATGAGTGAGGTGGCGGAAATAGCGTTTGACTGAGGGGCGGTGGTAGGGTATAATGCAGGCATGGCAGGTGAAGCCACAGCATATATGTTTTTCGGTAGCGACGAGGGCGCGGCAGGCAGTGCTGCGCTCAAGAAGTATACCGAGCTGACTGCCGGTGGCGATGGCTGGGGGGATGAGATGATTGACGGCTCGGCCGCCACGGCGGATGAGGCGGTGGACATCATCAACCGCACGGTGTCCGGCCTGCAAATGTTCAACATGTTCGGCGGCCGCAAGGTCATTTGGCTGAAAGGGGCGAATTTCTTGGCGGATACCCCGTCCGGTGCCCGCAGTGAGGCCGTGCAGGAGGCCATGGAGAGCCTGCTGAGCGCGCTGGAAAACCTGCCGGCGGAAACCTTCTTCGTGATGAGCTGCATGGAGGTGGACAAGCGCCGCAGCTTCTTCAAAAAACTCGGCAACGTGGCGGAGGTGAAGGAATTCACCAAGATTGACATCTCCAAACCCGGCTGGGAGTCTGAGGTGGCTGCGCTTACCATCCGCATGGCGAAACCGCACGGCCTGAGCTTCGATAACAACGCGCTGGACCTCTTCGTGCAGCGTGTGAATGAAAGCACGCGCCAGATTGCCAATGAGCTGGCGAAGCTGGATGTGTACCTGGGCCCGGAGCGCCGCCGCGTGACCCAGGAGGATGTGGATTTGATGGTAGCGGTATCGCGCAACGGCGTCATTTTCGAGATTTCTCGCGCCATTGAGCAGAGCAACTGTCGCTTGGCCGTGCGCCTCATCAATGAGCAGCTGGAGCACGGCGAGCAGGCTGTCGCCATCATGCGCGCTGCCATTGTGCCCACCGTGCGTAACCGTTTTTGCGCCCGTTTGCTCATTGATTCCTTTGGGGTGGATACCTCAAACTACCGCAGTTTTGAGTCCGCTCTCAACAAATTGCTGCCCATGGACCGCAAGATGCTGCCGCTCAAAAAAGACGGCACGCCGAATGCCTACGCCTTGTTCAATGCCGCGCGTACCTGCGGTAAGCTCACCCTCCGCAAGGCTCGCAAAGACCTGCAAGCCTGCGCCACCGCGGATCGTCAGCTCGTCTCCACCCAGCTGGATGACCGCGATATTCTGCACAAGCTCATCGTCTCCCTCACCGCGTGAGGTCGCAAGGCGAACTGCATTTGAATCCGCGCGAGCGTTAGCGAACGGCCTGTGAGGGCGTAGAAAGAGCAGGCTCGAAGCCCCAACCCCTTGCTAACGTGGAAATTCGAATGAAATCGAGTAATGTAAAAAAGTCTTGTCAAAAGAATGGCGCCAGTTTAATGTTTTACAAAACATGTTAACATTACCTGTTTGCATTCTTATTTCCCCAATTAAAAATAAATATGTGGCACATTGATAAGTTTGTTACCCACTTAAGAAAAAAAATGGGCGACAAATCATTTTGTTACCCACCAGTGGGTGACAAATCTCGTAGTCACCCACAGAGCGTACAAAAATGGGTAACAAAATGAGATTCGTCTCAAATATTCAATATTCCCAATATCGGATTGGTTTACCTTCAGCAATTTTTGTTACTTCTGCAAGTTGGTAAAAAGCAGGAGTACGCCCCCGAGCGGGCGATTTGATAGTCAATATTTCCTCTTTTACCAAAAGATCAACCATTCGCTGCAAGCTAGAAGATGTTAATTCCGGGATTCTCTTACACATGTGCGTTTTTTTGAAAATTGGGGTTTCAAAAATAGCATCGAGAAGCGGCACACCATAAGGCGAGTTCGTAATTTTACGAACCTTTGTTTTTAATTCAGTGTGTAATTTAACCATAGCATTGGCACGTCTGTTATTTTCTTGCGCTTGCACATTAATAGCTTCCAAAAAGAACAAAATCCACTCCTGCCAAGCATCTTGAGATTGGTGTAGATTATTTAAGTGATTGGTGTATAAATCACGATGCCGTTCAAAATATTCGCTCAGATAAAATGCCGGACGACATAATGTATGTTTGCAGGTCAAAATCAGGGGAATCAGCAGGCGCCCTACTCGGCCATTACCATCATTGAATGGATGAATCAACTCAAACTGAGCATGTAGGATACCGGCCTTAATAATGGGGTGCTCATTATCAGCTCTCAGGTATTCCAACCAATTTTCTAAGTAACTTTCAACAGCTACTGGTGATGGGGGAACATAACTCGCTTCCTCAATACTACAACCACGGGCGCCAATCCAATTTTGAGTTGTTCGTATAAGCCCCGGAGTCTTATCTTTACCACGTACGCTATCAAGGAGTATGGCGTGTATTTCTTTAATCAGTCCAAGGGTAAGCCCGCGGTCATATACATTCAAATTAGCATATCGTAATGCCTCTCTGTAATTTTTGATTTCCTGAACATCTCGTTCTTGTGCTTC
>JAEIGA010008109.1_pt1 | contig 15925 bp, 37 predicted proteins | sample 9270691 | NCBI WGS metagenome assembly JAEIGA01 (sample SAMN17057246, study PRJNA624740) | gut metagenome | biome: biome; isolation source: fecal sample | host: Bos grunniens | place: China: Xizang | collected 2019
GTCATTTAATTGAAATTTTTTTTGCTCAAAGAGGTGGGCGGGGAGTCCCTTTTCTCTCTAAGCTCAACCAAGTGTCTCAGATAATCAATATCAATCTCTCCAGAGTCAGCTTGCTTGTGACAGCTATGGCAGAGAGCAATTAAATTATCATCGTCAAGCAATCCATCTGGATTGTCTCTCAGCTTGATGATGTGATGCACCTCTATATCTTGGTAGACATATCTGCCTTTGTCCCTGCACACTTCACACAGACCATTAGCTCTCTCTCTGATTTCCAAAGATTTCTGTGTCCAAGCGTTTGAGTGTCTGAGCTTGCGCTCATCACCGCCTTTGAACTGCTTGCCCTTGGTGCAGATATATCCATGAGGATGCAACTTGCCACACCTTGAGCATGATTTAAACATTAGCAGAACACCTGCCAATCATCTGCAAGCATATCTGCCTGTGATGCTAACCAACCAAGTTGAACTCCAGAAGTCCCCACAAAAGCAATTGCACAATTGCCAATGGCATCATGTTCAACATTGATGATTGCTCCTTGTGTATTCTTATAAGAGATGCAAGTGGCAAGCTCAATGTATTGATTTTTGCCATTCCATCCTGCTCTTTGGAGTCTGCCCCCTGCTTTTACCTTTTCAATAGCCTCTCCAAATGTCATGCACTTTTCCTCCTATATCTTGAGCACCTGCCCAATCTTTATCTTGTTTTTGTCCTTGATATTGTTCTTTTTAACCAAGGCATCAACTGTGGTCTTGAATTTCCTTGCAATCTTGGTCAGAGTATCTCCTTTTTTGACTGTGTAGGTCTTTTCCTCAACCTTTGGAGTCTCAGTTTGCGTTTTTTGAGCCTCTTTAGGTGGATTTATAGGCTTATGGGTCAAACTAAATCCATTGAGACCTCTTTCTTTGATGATTGTTGGGAAATCAATGTAGCAAGTATCTGCATCAACAGTCTTTCCACCAACTTTGGCTGAGTCTGTGTACTGCCACATATCAAAAGCAGAAAATGAGACTGTTGGCTTTGTGTTTGCGTTCTGTTGCCATCTGGCAACCCACTTTGTAATCTTTGAGAGCTTGTTTACATCAAACTTTGTACCGAACCAAGAAAGAGAACTGTATACACCTGCAAAATATCCTCTTTCCTCCAGATAGTCACAGAATCCTTGGATTGCCAAAGTGACACCGACCTTGTCAGAGCTTTGCCATCTGGAATCCTCAACATCAATGTATATTGGCATCTCAAACTGCTTGCCCTTTAAACAGTTGTTATAGAGAAAGCTTGCCTCAAGTGCTCCCTCTGCATAGGTCTTTGAACAAGAATAGTGATAGCATCCAACCAATAAGCCAACACGTTTTGCCTGTGCATAGAAATTCTCAAAGCAAGCATCCTTTTGCTTTGTTCTTTCGGCTCCAAATCCTGTGTAGGAACCTCTGATGATTACAAAGTCATAACCTGCCTTTTTTACATTACCAAGATTGAGACCTGCTTGATGTTTTGAGATATCGATACCCTTTAACATTACTCACCCTCCCTATTTGCCCATGACATTCTTGATGCCAGAAAAAAGACCACAAGCTGACAGTCCAAGAGCTATTCCAAGAACAAAGCTCTCAATTATTCCATTTTGGAAATATATGTGATAAACAAAAAAACCACTCATGAGACCAAGTACAAGGTCAACTAATGGAATCCATCTTTTTTGTATTCCTAATAATTTGAACATCTCTGCAAGTCCAACAATTAATGCAATTTGAATAACTGGGCTTAAAAGATATTGAATCAAATCATTTGTCATGAGCTTGTACCTCCTTTTGGGATAGAAAAAAGGAGCAGATGTCTGCTCCTTTTCTCGGGGATTAATGTTATGAAAAAATGGATGTATCTTTTCACGTTTGACTATAACACAGAATTTCTCGCATTTTTTCGCATCTTTTAAAAATCATCGTTAAACTCTGTCAATGTATCTGCAATCACTGCCAAACTTTTTGAAATATCTGCTAAGACTGTCACTATACTTGCAAAACTCAAAGAATCCGCTGTTGATGGATTGTCCAAGACTGCTTGTATAGTCTCCTCATCTTTCATCATAGTGTCTAAGTATTCTAATGTTGCATGATTGTCCTCAACTCTTGTCATTTTCCTTTTTTCCCTCCTCAAACCAATTTTGTAGTTGCTCAGCGCACTCTGGACAGAGGTCTAAGCTCTTTGTGTATCTGCTTGATGTGTGTTGTATCTGGGCAACTCTATAATCTGACACATAGTCAATTTTGTAGAATCCACCACATCTATCACATTGTTTTGCTTTCACCATCCACCTCCACCAATCATTCATGCTCCTCTAACTCCACAAACTTGTTTAAATACCAAATGGCTTTCTTTACATCCTCCAGAGGTGACTCATGCTTGTGACAACATCTGTAAAGATATTTAAAAGCATTGCAAAGGCAGAATCCTTTGACATCCTCTTTTCCAATTGCCTCCTGCATGACCTCAATGCACTCAAACTTGCCTGTCTCATAGTGTTTTGGGTGATTTACCATATCAAAAGTCTTATTTTCCATTTGTTAAATCTCCTAAATATTTCTCAATAATCTCTATACATTTGTCCATTGTCTTGCTAAAAATACTATCTTCCGATAATTTAGGCATCTCGTACTTTCTTAGATTTCTTAATTCTGACTTAACAGTTTCAATCTTTTGAACAAGTTTTTCGTATTCCTCTACTATCTGCAAATCGTTGTTTGCGATAGTTTTATTGTTTTCTCTGAGTTGATTTATCTCAGCTTTTATCAATTCGTTTTGTTCCAATGCTATCGCTTTATCGAAAAAGAAATCACAATAGTTCACCTCGCCAATAGTAGGCATCGATGTATTAATCAAATCCTTGGGATTTTTTTCCTTGTATCTGCAAATGTACTTTCCTTTTTCATCTACGTTAAACGCATCTGAATAGATGCAGTTCTCACAACTGTGATAATCAGCCATTATTTCACCCCCAATAGTTTTAGTCCAATTATTATAAATACAACTATTGCAGTGCCCATAAGCCAAGATTTAGCCCAATACTTCCACTCACCACTTGAACAAGCAAAAGGTAATGTAATTGCAAAGGCTATGAGGATTATCCCAATAAGTGCTTTAAACTCAACCATTCTAATACCTCACAAAATACTAAAAGCTATACACCATAGTAATCCTTGAATTATCGCTAACGAGATTGTTACTATCCATTTGAAAGTCCTACTATTCATTGTTAAATCTCCTTTTTAATTTTCTCTAAAAGCCTATACACTTGACTCTCAGAGTATGCCAGAGCCATTGCAATTGTCTGGGGCTTGATATCATCCAAAAACCTCATCCGATAAACAACATCAAGCTTGTCTCTGCTTGCTCTGAGTTCCCTCTCCTTGAGAATCAAGAGCTTTTCACGTTCAAACAAGAGCCTTTTTGCCTCTGCCAGTCTCTTGTCAATCTCCTGCTCCTCACATTTAATCAAGTAATCATCAAATCCATTTGACCGCTTGCCACCTTGGACTGCGTTCTTGTCATATCTGATGGCATTGGGTTGAGTTTTTGTAAAAAGCTTTTCTTTCTCGGTCAAAATGTCATTAATCACTCTTTGAGTTTGATAATACCTTGACTTATAAATCTCATAATCTCGAAAAATACCCCCCATAACATTTAGTTCCCCTTTTTATTGTTGCTTATCCAACACAACACCACCAATGTTGCGCAAATTATCACTGTGATTGCCACCGCTGTCTCGTTCACCGCTTTTCACCTCCTTTTCATAACAATCCTCACAGATGCATCCTTTTCCCTTGCCAAGCCAAACCATCGGTCTGGCATAGGCATTGCATCTTGGACAAAAATCACATTCTGCCATTCTTTATCTCCTTGTCTGTTTATATCCATGCTTTAGAGCACCTTTGTTGCGCTCTTTCCTGTGGCAACTGGCATAATTGAGCTCATTGATTTGATTGGCAACAGTTTTCTCTTGATAGATTGCCTCTTTCATTGCCAGATGCTTTTTTCTGTATTCAAGAAACCTTGGACAGTGGTCATGGCAAGCCTCATGTCTCTCTGTGCATCCTTTACATGGTGCAGGAATCCTCTTGAATATCATAGGCATCACCCTCCAATCATTTTTGGTGTCTTGATGGTCTCTGCCTCATACTCAGTGCACTCAATCTTTGCTCTAAAAAATGGATGAGTGATTGAGATGTTGATTTCCTCATACTTGGCTTTTGCCTCACACACCTTTTTATGGATGCAGGTCTCACATGGTTTTTCTTTTGGTAACATAACTTTTCCCTCCCTCAACATTTAAAATTTTCTAACTTTGCAATGATTGAGCATGTCATAATAGCAATCATCACAAAGATATAGCTTGTATTGACTGTGGTCTGGTCTCATCAATATGGTTTTGGTTGTGTGCCTCCGATAACATCCCTCTGTCTGGCACAATCCCAAGATTGCCTTTAATTTCCACATTACAAACATTTCTACTCTCCCAACTAACATGATTTTTGTATAATCTCACTAAACTCTTAATATTTTTGTATTAATAACCAAAATAATGGTCTCCAACTATATACGCAGGACTACAATATCTGTTATAATTTCCTGCGGTAAAGAAAAGGATGTCCTCATCCAATCTTTGTCCATACAATTCCATTTGGACTGCTTGCAGGGACTCCTCAGATGGCTCCACAATCCTATCCATCGTTCCGTCCCAGTAGGTAGTGAACTGATATTTCTGTGAGATTACCTCCTCAACAGTGTTTGGAAACCTCTCACTCTCAACTCTGTTGAGTATGACATCAGCAACAAGTCTCTTTCCATCAAGACTCTGATTGCCTGCCTCTGCCTCCACGCAGAGAGCAATTAACTCCAATGAATCACAGAAAGACTCATCCTCAAATTGCTCCTCAGTGATTTCCACCACTGAGGACTCTTTTTTTTCAATGGTTGGTATCTCAATTATCTGACACCCCCCCATTTTTGGTTCTGGCACCACATTGGGCAGTGGCTCTGCCAGTTCGGTCAGTCCTGCAACAAATAGCAAGACCATCATTGTCTCAATCGTTCTCTTTTTCATTCTCTTTTCTCCCATAATCCGTGACATCTTTCATCACTTGTTCTTTGTTACCACTTAAAAAACTTAAATAACCAACACTTGCAATATATCTCAGTTTCAGTGCTTTCTCATTGATTTCTTTTAATGCATCAACATTAGAATTTTTGTGAATTGCACTTGTAAAAAAACTTGTTGCTAACTCCAGAAATAATTGGTCTCTCTCAACACCGCTTAAATCTGTTGAGTGGATATATTCAAAAATCTTGCAAGCCATTTGGTCTGCTGTCTCTTTTACCTGCTCATATTTCATCTTGTTCTTTCTGCTCCTCTTTTGCTCTTTCAAATCCCTTTTCATATCCGTTGGAAAATCCAAGCTCATAAGCAATCCAACTGATTATGATATTGAGGATTATCTGGACTATAAATGCAATCATTTAATCACCTCCCAAAAAATCCTCAATGGACATCTGTCCTGCCAATTGCTCTGGCTCCTCTTTAGCTGTGGTCTCAATATATTCATCAATCCCAAGTATTGTTACTTTGAGCCTTTTAAATCTCCAACATCCGTTGTTGAGGCTGAATGCATAGTCATCAGTGTCCCAACTCATAACTTGCTTGTCCAAGAGTTCCTTTGGGATTTCTTTAAGAATCACACCCCAATAGTCAGAGCCAGTCTCTTTCAGATTGATTGTTCTTTTTATAACTTTCCATCTTGGCTCAAGATTGTGTCCAAGGACTTTATCATCATGAGCATGAGAGCCAATATTGACCTCATCAATGAATTTATATTTGCTAGTTCTGATTGTCACCCAAAGCTCTCCAATCAAACTGTTTGTCTCCAGTAATTCTTTTAAAATCATTCTTGCACCTCACAATCTTCTCAAAGGACAACTATTGCAAGGACTGTCTTTGTCCTCTGTGAGCCAATTCTCATCTTTGCCCTCTGGAGGTGTCATTGTTGGAAATTTGCAATATGAGTCACAAATTTCTGTCTCAACTAACTCCAGAGTCTCAACGATTGACAAAGGATTTGGGACTTTGTTCATATCTTGAGCATATTTTTTGCCCTCTCTCCATCCTGTTGTGTAATTTGAAATACAGTCACGCAAATGGCTGTCTCGACTGATTGTCCAATGTATTGCATAGCCAAGACCAAATAAAATCAAATTGAAAATGATATTGATTATCACTCTGTTCATCCTGCACCTCCTCTACTCAACATCTTTTGCTCTATGTCTGAGAGGTCAGTGTCTCTTTGTGAGAAATTGTTGAATTGGTTTTTCTTTGCTCCAGAGTTAGAAGCAATCTCGTCTGTGTAGTTGCCCTCTAATACCTTTATGAAATTATCCTCAACCATAATCCAATCAAAGGTGGCTTTGAATCCTTTTGAGCCTCTTAAAAACTCAGATTTTTCTGCAATCTCAAAGACATTAACAATTTCCTCAAATGAATGGTTTTTTAATATTTCACCAATTGCATCAACTCTTTTGGTAGTTCTTTTTTGAACTTTGGGCAAACTTTTACATATTACTGCATAGGTTTCAAAGATTTTTTTTTCGAGAGCGCATCTCTCTCCTAAACTACTCTTATCTAAACTATTCTTATCTATTCTATTCTCTCCTATGCCGTCCATGGACTGTCCATTGTGTTTATCCTCAATACAAACACTAGATATTGTGGCATCTATAATTTTGGGAGCAACATCAGACCTTTGTTTTTTCTCTAAAAGCTCAACATCTGGAAACATACTAATGAGCAAGTCATGATATATTGAATCAGTCTTTCTGTCTGCTCTGAGAGTGTTGTTTTCTCTCCAGTCTGTTATATAAGTGACCAAATCCTCATTGAGAACTTTCACATAGCCTTTAGAAACTAAGACTCTTAGGTCATCCTGCGCACATCCTATGACTTGCATGACATTGTATGCCTCAACCACCCCATCATCATCTGCATTCAATCCCAAATGAAAATATAAAGCTTGGGTTGACAATGGCATTTGCAGAAATCTTGCGCTTTCTGTTAACCTTTTTGAAAACATTCTTTTTCTAGCCATATTTACTCCCCTTTATCTCATTGCATTTATTACATCCAGAACATTGGCTTGATGAATAAATTGAATGAGTACATCCTCCTCCGTTAATTTTTCATCATCTAATGAATTTTTCAATTCATCCCAAAGTTTTGCTTTTAAATCGTCCAAATCAATTGTTACCACATTGTTATCCATTCTATTTCCCTCCTAATCCTCATCAATCAATAAATCTATGTTGCACCACAATCTATTCATACATTTCACACATAATTGAATTGAGTGTGTGTGCTGTCCTAGACCAAAATTGAGTTCATATATTTCATGCCCATCTTTTTGCTTTGAGCCACATTCAAGGCATTGTCCAAATTCATCCATTTTTGTTATTTTCATCTTTTCCTCCTAATTGAATGGACATTCCTCATCCACTCCGTCTGGTATGTTCATGAACCCATCCCCATTGTCTGATGGTGAAGCTCCTGCATCTGAATCTCTCTTTGAGTCTGCAAAATCAAAATGCTCTATTATGCAGTCGTTCGTGTAATACTTGCGCCCATCTTTCTCAAAGGAGCCTGTCTGCCAGTGTCCCTCAACCAAAATTTTTTGACCTTTTCTGTGATACTTCTCACAGAACTCAGCATTCTTTCCAAATGCCACGCAATTGATGAAATCTGCGGTCTGCTCTCCATCCTTTTTGTATGCTCTGTCTACCGCCAGAGTGAACTTGGCAACCGCTTTCTTTTCCTCTCCTGCTGTGTATCTAATCTCTGGGTCTTTTGTAAGTCTGCCCAATAATATGACTTTATTCATCTTTTTTTAACCTCCTCAAGAATTTCCTCCACAAAGAATCTTTTTTAATTTGCACCCAACCTATCTCACAAGGTTTGAGTGTATCTGGGTCAAGTGATACAAACTCAAAATCACTTGGGATGAGCACAATACCATCACTTATTTGAGATTTCCAGAGTTTTTGGTATTCGTTGAGCTTTTGCTTTGATATATTTCTTTTAGCTCTGATGACTAGAATGTTTTTCTCACTCATGTCTCAGTTCCTCCTCAATCTTGTCTACATCAAGCCAACCTCTCATCTCCATCCAACCAATCAAGGTTGATGGCATCACATCAACGTGTGACTTGTGCGCCCACTCAGTAAATTTCTTTGCGATTTTCAGTCTTGTTTCTAATGACAACATCTTTTGTCCCTCCTCCATCTTGTAAATATGTGACTCATCTAACTGGATGAATCCATGCTCCTCATACATCCCAAAATCCCCTTTTTTTGCCTTTGTAAAACCTTAATCTTTTATAAAGCACTTGCCCCAGTGCTCTATCTCTCTTAATCTCACCATTCAAATCCCATAATCCGCTCAAAATACTTTTTGAAATTTTCGAGCCTCTTATTTGGTGAAATTCAATGCCTCTAACTGCACCCTTTTTTGTGCATCAGAGGTCTTTGTGTACACCCTTGTTGTCTCCAGACTGTTATGCCCAAGTATGTCTGCTAACTGTGTGATATTGCCTGTGTAGGTCTCAAGATATATCTGAGCAAACAAGTGTCTAAAGCTGTGAGCATGGACTTTGCTCTTTTTAACTCTTGCTTTTCCTGCAATATTTTTCATCTGTTGCCAGATTGCCTGCTCAGTAATTTGAGAACCCTTTTTTACTGGACTTGGAAATAAATATCCCTCTTTAATGCCCTGCTCCTTTGCATAATGCTTGAGTTCTCTCATCAAATCCTGCCTAACGATGATTGACCGCTCCTTGCCCTTGTTGAATACCTTGATATAGTTGGAACCAAAGTTTTCAACCTTGAAATATCTCAGCTCTGCAATCCTAATCCCAGTCATGGCTAGAATCTTCATGATGTAAAAGAGTTGATGTTTGCCATATCTCTTGGCAAATCTTAAAAGTCTCTTGTAGTCAGAAAGACTCAAGATTTCCTCATTAGAGCTCTTGGTCTGCATCTTGACCTTTTTGACACAAAACTCTGGATGCCCCAACCATTTAAGGAACTTATTGACCTCAACAATGTTGGTGTTCACAGTGTTTGTGGAGCCAAGAACCTCTCCAAGGTGCGCCTTGTACTCAATCATGAGCTCCTTTGACAGCTCTGCATCTTCTGGGAGCCAATCTATGAGCTTTTGGACATTGGCTTTGTACCGCTCCAGAGTGCTCTGCTCATACTCTTGGAGTCTTTGTTCAAGAATCCACTCAGCAAGAGGTGTCTCTAAATCCCCCTTTTTCATGCTCCTCCTCCCCCTATTAAATTTTTCATTGCTCTTTTATGTGAAAAAAATTAGAACCTCAAGAAATGCTTTTAGACTCCAATTTTTCAACCTCATTCCCCTTAAAAAACCTGTCCATGATGTCATAGACCTCTGGAAACTGCTCTCTTGTGATGACGTGACCGCTAATGTCATCTAAGACAGTTCCATCTTTTAAAACGTGTTTGACCATGCCATATCCCTCAGTCTTTCCAAGTAAACAGCTCATCAAGGCTCACGTTCGTGCATCCAATTGCTCTTTTAATTTCAAAAGCCTCACCAATCTCAATCCCAATCTTTCCTGTCATCTTCTGGGAAAGTGTGGCAGGAGACTTGTTGATTTTCTTAGCCAGTTGCTTTCTTGACATTCTGACTCGTGCCATTTCTGCCTCTAAATTTGGGTACATTTCAAATCCTCCTTATTTCTCAATCTCGAATTGCTAAAGATTTTTTACGCAGACTCGATATAACAAATGTAATTCAATATTGAGAAATTTTCAATGGATATTTCACTGTGATGTATTTTTTGTGAAATGTGTCTAAATTGTGAATAGTTTTCATTGATTGATAGAGTTGTAACAATTACAATGAATATCGAAATATTGAAAAATAATTTGGTTTTATCGAATTTTTGCAATTATCACCAAACACAATTGACTACAATTTAGGAGGGAAAAAATGACGATAGAGGAGCAGTTGAAAAACTATATTGTTATGAAATATGGGACTGTGAGAAACTTTTGCAATCAAACTAATATCCCTCAATCAACTCTTTCGACTATTTTCAAAAGAGGAATCATGAGAACATCCATTGATTTGATTATTAGGATTTGTGATGAGCTTGAAATCTCAGCGGATGCATTAGCAGAGGGTAAAATCATCCCTAAAGATATTTATGAGGGCAAGGAATACACAGAGTTTGATTATATTTTTGACCAAATGCTCATTGATGGTGAGCCTCTGGGAGATTATGAAAAAACAAGAATAAAAAGAGCTCTACACAATGAGGCAGAGGGAATCAGAGAGACAAGAGAAATGCTCAAGCCTCAAATGGAGTATTTTGATACTCCAAAAGGGAAATTTGCTTTGGATAAGAAAACAAATAGAAAGTTTTTTATTGCTCCAGACAACACTTTCATCCCATACAAGGATGATAGTTTTATAGATAAAATTATTGAGGAATTTAACCAAAAGAAAGATAAAGAATGAAAGTAGCATGTTATACAAGAGTCTCGACAGCTGAGCAGGCAAATGAGGGATATTCCCTTGAGGAGCAAGGTGAGAGACTAAAGCAATATTGTTCCGCAATGGGTTGGGATGTCTACAAGGTCTATGTGGATGGTGGCTTTTCTGGAGCCTCACTTGAAAGACCTGCTCTCAAGAACCTAATTGCAGACGTACAAAAGCATAAGGTTGAAAAAGTGGTAGTCTACAAGCTTGACCGCTTGTCACGTTCCCAGAAAGACACCCTCTTTCTCATTGAGGATGTTTTTCTTGCATCCAAGTGTGATTTTGTGAGCATGAGTGAGAACTTTGACACATCAACCCCTTTTGGTAAAGCCATGATTGGTATTTTGGCAGTATTTGCCCAACTTGAGAGAGAGCAAATCAAAGAAAGAATGCAGATGGGCAAGGATGCAAGAGCCAAGATGGGACTTTTCCATGGTTCGGGCAACATCCCAATTGGTTACTCATATGAGGATGGTCAACTTATTATCCAAGAGTTTGAGGCTCTACAAGTTAGAAAGATATTTGAGATGTATGCCTCTGGACTTGGCTATGCAAGGATAGCAGATGCCCTCAATGAGGCAGGACTCAAACACAGATATGGTGATTGGTCTCGTAAAACTGTTAGATATGCTATCCAAAATAAAATATACGTTGGGATGATACCTCACAGAGGTAAATGGTATAAAGGAATCCATGAGCCCATTGTCTCTCAAGAGCTCTGGGATAGAGTGGAGTCCCTCAGAACTAAAAAAGCGGATTATAAGAGACAACGCAATCCTGTTAATGGGCAAAGCATATCATTGCTTGCAGGTCTGATTGTCTGTGGTCACTGTGGTGCCCGATATACTTTAACTGGACATACGCACAAGACCATTAAAGAGGGAAAGAAACGTTATCGCAAATATGAGTGCAACTCAAGACTCAAAAGAAAAGAGTGCCTTGTGATTGACTCGAACTGCATGAACAAGATTTGGACTATGGAGATATTAGACCAAATTATCATTGATGAGGTCTGCAAGCTTGAGCTTGTCCCAGATGAATTTTTCGAGAATCAACGAAAATCTACGAAAACGGAGATAGAGCCTATCATGAGACAGATTGCCCAGATAGATGAGCAAATATCAAGGCTCATTGACCTCTATTCTGTGGGACAAATGCCACACAATGTCATACAAGACAAAATCAATGCTCTCTCTGTGCAGAGGGATAAACTAGAAATAGAGGTGTCCTCTGCGGAGCAAGAGCAGGGTAAATCCTTGTCAAATGATGTTATCCGTGAAAATGTACGTTCATTTTCTAAACTGTCTAAAATCGGCAAAATTGACGATTTAAGACCTATACTATTTTTATTGATTGAGAAAATTGTGCTTGATGATGAGGATGTCATCATCCACTGGAATTTTTAGACAAAGAAAAACCCCCATTTCTGGGGGTTTTCTTTATAGGTTCCCTTTGTAACCTCTGTTTTAACTGTGGTTACAATAGGGGCTAATGTGAGAGAGTCACTCATTTGTGACTCTCTTGCTATTTGGCTTTGAGCTTTGCAATGTATCTTGTTGGCATAAACTCTGTTGCAATGTAGAGTTCAATGTCTCTGATGTCATACTCTTTGAAATCCACCTCAAAGACCACCTCATTTGAGTCTGAGAACTGGCTCAAGAGCTCTTTTAATTCCCCTACTGTCATATCACTCACCTCCCCACTCTGGCAAGAAATCTCTGTGTTCAATGATGTCATACACTGAGCAACCAAGTGCCTCTGCTAGATTGAGAACTGTGACAACCTTGGCTCCATTGATGTCATGGAACCCTTGCTCATAGTTCTGGATGCTCCTTAACTTGACACCGCTCTTGTCTGCAAGCTCTGCCTGTGTCCATCCCTTTTGCTCTCTCATATATTTCAATCTGCTTTGATATTCCATGGTCAATCCTCCTAAACATCAAGACCAACACTGTGATAACAGAAATAGTGGTCTCTCCTCATAAAAAACTTTGCCCCCATTGTAAATCTCTGACCTGTGCAATCATATTGTGATGGATAAGCTATGAGCTCATGAAACTCCTCAAAAGCAATCTTTGCATCGTGATAGTCCATCCACTCTGGAAACTCTATCAACTCCACATAGCCATCAAAATCTCCCTTGATTATTCTGACCTTGTCATCCTGCTTGTGATGATAGGCTCTCACTGCCTGCTTGTATTTGATAATGGTCTCTTTGCATTTATCGGTCTTTTTCGCCTCTGGGATGAGCTCTGTGAGAGCTTGAATCATGATATATGCATCTTTCAAGTCCTCACGATTTCTAACACCTAAATCTAAATTCATTCCTCACACCTCCTCAGTATGTAATATCAAATGCCTCATTAGGGTCATCTAATCCATCAATCTCTGCATTCTCAAGGAGAGCTCCTTTGATTTCACCAATTCCAATCTCAAGGTCTGCTATCCTCTCATAGATGTATTCTCTTTCATAGTCATTGGAGCAATCTGTGATGAGTTGCTCTCTCAATTCTGCAATCTCACTCTCATGCTCTGCTATCATTCTGTTTAATCTTGCGTATTCACCCATGTTCATACCTCCTAATAATAACCAATCACATGGACTCTCTGCATCTGTATCATCCTGCCATCCTTGTAACCATGTTTTTTACCAATCTTTCTCTGAGCTGACTTGGCATCCTTTGCATCAATCAAAATTTTGTGCTCCTGCTCTTTGCCTCTGATTTTATACTCTATGCTATATGCAATCATCCTCTCACCTCCTAACTCCACCGACCATAAAAGCCTTTTTGCTCCAATCGTTTTTTGAGATTTACCAATCTTTTATATTCATTGACACAATCTTTTGCTTGCTGATATTTCATCTTTGCTCTGTTAAGACTTCTTTGAGGGTTGCTTAGGTCATCAATTGGGAATCTCTTGCCATTTCTGGTCTCCCTAATGTAATCAAGTGCATCCTCATAATCATCTGAGAAACAAGTGCCTCCCTCGTGATACATGCTCACAAAATATGAGCACTCATCAGCTAACACCTGCATGTCACTCCTGCCATCTCTTTCATTTTCTGGATAATCCCTCATGCTTTCCTCAAGCTCTACAAATTTTACTATATTGAGTTGTCTCATAACCTCTTTATCTGTAATATTCATCTTTATTCCTCCTCATCCTCTAAAAGAAAATCAACCTGCTCCAAAATCTGCTCAATGACCACATTGTAAACAAGTGCATTTTTCACTAGCAATTCAATGTCCTTTTTAGAAAATTCTGGATGCTCCTTTTGTGCTCTTTTCACTGCATAGCTTATAGCCTGTGATGGTGTTAATTCATAAAGCATTCTCATAATAACTACCTCCTTAAAAATGCCTTTTTTATTTAAAATTATACTCTTTTTAGAGTAGTTTTAGAATCTAAAAAAGTGCCAAAGATTTATGGGTTTATTGTGCATTTTGTACTCTTTTTAGAGTACATTAAGACAAAAAGAAATGCCCCAGATGGTCAGTCTGGGGCTCTCAATGGAGGTAAACTATATATGAACTCGATTTAGTCATAATTTGTTATCGGACTTGAGCTTTTCAACTCTGCGCTCAATATAGGAGTTTCCTCCGATTTCCAAATAATGTCTGTATTCCTCCCAAAATCGCTCTTGCTCTACTTCCGAGAGAGGTTTCCCATGCTCAAAGTCTCCAAGACATCGGACAAGGTAGTTTTTGCAACTTTCCATGTCCACTTGGTTGATTTTTTTATCGAGACCTTGCATGGTTGTCTGAAATGGCGCAAACTGAGCACCAATAATGGTCTCAAGCCATTTCTTAATATTCTTGTAAAAATAGCCGATGCCACCAAAGAATCCCACAAGGAAACTGATGCCAATGGCTATGTCTTTAAGCGTTAGCATTTCAACACCCATCTTGTCATCCTCCTGTCACCATGATTGATACGTCCAAGGATGCAGGCTGTGAGCCTGCCACAAGACCAATTGCGACCTGTGAGCTTGACACGGATGCATATGATGTCCAAGCAATTGTTGAGTCATCAACCTGCGCTGTAACCTTGGGATTTGACACACTAAATGGCAAAGCCTGTGCTCCAGAACTCGTATAAAGTGAGCCAAGGGCAGACCAAGTCAGTGATGACAAGGTTGCAACGCAAGAGAGCTCAACTTTTCCAGATAGATATTTTTTATACGTCCATCCGTTTGAGGTTCCCTCCTCAACGATGACATCAACCATCTTTCTGAAAGTGCCATTGACACCATTGGAACTATATGAGATGCCATCTGAATCAATCTTGATGACATTGACAGCAGATGATTGTGGAATGGCATCCAATACAAGCATCTTGTCCCCTTGGTAGACTACATAAGAGCCTTGGAGAGTCTGCCAGATTGCATCCGTTGACTGCATTGCAAGAGTCTCTGCTTGTCTGACCTGTGAATCAATGCCAGTGAGCAGATTGGACAATTTCTGAGTAAAATTGCCAAACTCAATTTCCTTGTACTGCCCAAGGATGCAGTCATAGGTGTATGAAATCACATTGGTGAAAATATCAATGCCAAGTCTCTCATCAATGACCTCAATTGAGTCTCCAATGCCTGTGACAGTCTGGAGATTTGCTTTGAGGGTATAATTGACCTTTGGGACACAGTTCTCATCCAAGTAGGCTTGAGCCTGCTCTCTCAAATCATCCACAAGAGCTGTCTTGTAGGCTTGCTCATCAATGGTGCCATCGGGTCTCTCATAGGCATTCTCATCAATGGTCTGCTCAAAGGTGATGCTCTTGGTATATGGCAAGTCATATTGGACAGATGAAGTCAAATAAATGTCTGCGGTTGGGTCGAGTGCATTCAAAAGAATGCCATCTCTACCAACTGGCAACAATTTTGTGACCACTGAGCTCCAGTTCTCTTGAGAGGTAATCTCTTTGAGGTTCTTTGCATAGCGGATGACAACACCATTGTCTGAGCCAATGGATTGTCTTATGCCAAAGGTGAAATTGTCCCTCACAAGATGACCGCCCCATCTTTCAATGACAGTCTGGATGGCATCATACAAGCTTGTGCGCACACATCTGTATGAATCAATGTGCAGAATGTCTGATGTGGCTGTGAATGGATTGACAGATGGCTCTGTTGCATCAAGGAGATGGTCAAGAGCCTGTTGGCAAGTCATATCCACCACATAGGAATCCGCAATGAGATAGTTCTGGGCATCATAAAAGACATGATATGCCTTGGTTGTCACCTTGCGCCTTGATTTTTGCGGATTTGAGACTCTGAAAGCCTGCTCTCCAATAGGAGTTGGGGCAACAATGATGTTGCCCTCA
>JAEIGA010008110.1_pt1 | contig 15924 bp, 17 predicted proteins | sample 9270691 | NCBI WGS metagenome assembly JAEIGA01 (sample SAMN17057246, study PRJNA624740) | gut metagenome | biome: biome; isolation source: fecal sample | host: Bos grunniens | place: China: Xizang | collected 2019
GGATTTGTGCTTTAGCCTCTTCTAAAAGTTTTTGTCCTTCTACTTGAGCCTTTTCACGTGCCTCGCTAACAATTCGGTCACGGGTCGCCATCGCATCTTTCAAAATCTCTGCTTGTTGTTCGTAAGCAGCTTTCAAGATACTTTCGCTTTCGACTTTAATATTTGCTAACTTTTCGTTTGCTTCACGCGCACTTTTGAGGGATTCATCAATATATTGCTTGCGATTTTCCACCATATTTACAATTACGGGGAAACCGAACTTCAATAACAAGAAGAATACTACTAAAAAGGCGATGAGCATCCAAAAGAGCAAACCTAAGTCTGGGCTTAATATGGATGGCAAATTCTGCATAATATTTTTATTTAAAGTTGATAAGTTAAATGTACATGCTGCCTTTGCTACATATACTCTATCATGACAAACCAATACATACAAACATATCTAATAAATAGACATATCTATATATTGCTTGAATTACGATACTAACTTACTTACTTTTTTTAGAGGAAAAGGCAGAGAAGACATACGATAACTGCAAAGAGGGCAACACCTTCTACCAATGCAGCTACGATAATCATATTTGTACGAATATCACCAGCCGATTCTGGTTGACGAGCAATAGCTTCCATAGCAGAACTACCGATACGACCAATACCAAGACCTGCACCAATTGCAGCAATACCAGCACCAAGAGCAGCACCTAATTTAGCTACTCCAACAGCTTCTAACAATGCGAGTAATAACATAGTTTTAATTTTTTAAATGTTTCTAATTATATTTATTTATTTGTGAGCAGAATGATGTTCTGGATTTGCCAAGCCAATAAATATTGCACTGAGCATTGTAAATACATAAGCTTGAATAAATGCGACAAGTACTTCCAAACAATTCATAAATATCATCAACACTACACTCACGACAGAAAGCGAAGTACCAATTGTAGCACCTAATTGACATGTAATAAAAATCACACAAGTTAACGAGAGTATGATAGCGTGTCCACCCATAATATTAGCGAATAGACGAACCATCAATGCGAATGGCTTTGTGAAAATACCAAACAATTCGATAACGGGCATCATCGGTATTGGAACCTTTAACCAAGTAGGGACCTCTGGCCAAAAAATTTCTTTCCAATATTCCTTATTACCAAATAAGTTTGTTACTAACAATGTAGCAAAGGCCAAGAAGAATGTAATTGTAATATTACCTGTCACATTGGCTCCACCAGGAAATATAGGAATAAGTCCCAAAAGATTTGTTAAGAAAATAAAGAAAAATGCGGTCAGAAGATAAGGTGCAAACTTCTTATATTTTTTTTCACCAATACTTGGTTTGATAATATCATCATTGACCATCATAACAAACATCTCAACCAAACCAACAAAGCCTTTAGGAGCTTCATCCTCTGGTTTGCGTTTATTATACCATCTTGCACATCCGATAAATATAAACAACATCAGGAATACAACAATCCAAATTTGAACAACATTTTTGGTAATTGAAATATCCCAAGGTCTAATTGAATTGTCACCTACTTTTTCATAGATCTTTCCTCCCTTTTCATAATCGATGTAAAATCCTTCGTAGGAATGACCATGCGCTAATCGCAAAGAACTAAACGCATGCCATCCAGAATTCTCACCTTTTACAATTACGAGAAGAGGAATTGATACATGGTGGCCATTCCACGTAGTAATATGCCAATCATACCCATCACTCATGTGACCGAGTACAACTTCCTTAACATCAATTTTTCCTTCTTCACTTTCTGTTGTAGAAGCATGGAGTGACAAAGAAGAAAAGAATGTCAGAAATAATATTAGGTATAAGCGTATAAAACGTTTCATCAATTTTTATTTTTATCTTGCTTCACACAATATATATTACAATATATTACTGTAAATAGATAGAGTATCAGTAAATTTATAGAGAAAGTTATCAATCCAGACTTGTCTATCACTCCATAGATAATGACACATATAATACATAGTATCATTCTAATCATCTTGTCTGCCAAATAATATCCCACCAAACCTTTCATACCCTTTACCAAAATTCTATTGAATATTGACAAAGATACCATTGAATAGGTAAAGAAGAAAACTGCAGTCAAGGCTATAGGAAAAGATTGCTTCAACGCATCTGCTCCAATTATTGCAAACTCTGTGAACAATAACACTGGTCCTATGACCAAATAGCCTACAGATAATATTAGGAGAGGAGTGAGAAGTTGCTTCATGCACAATCACATTATTTAAACATCTTCTTCAACACAAACTGAGACTACATTTTGTGCTACTTCTACAAATCCGCTCTTGATAGCAACTTCAAACGCAGCGTTTCCCTTGCACACAACTTTTCCTGCTACTAAATTTGAAATAATAGGTGCGTGATTATGGAGCACTTCAAATGTACCTTTCTCACCAGGGATTACGAGACATTCTACTTCACCAGAGAATAGCGTTTTTTCTGGCGAAACAATATCCACTTTCAAACCTTCTGTTTCTTTCATATTCAGTCTTCAGAAATAGTACAAGTATTCTTATTATTATTGAGCAGCAGAAAGCAATTTCTTACCCTTTTCAATAGCATCCTCAATTGTACCTACATTCAAGAATGCTTGTTCGGGCAAGTAGTCTACTTCCCCATCCAAAATCATATTAAAGCCACGGATACAGTCTTCAATTGATACCATCACACCTGGCACACCTGTAAATGTTTCAGCTACAGTAAATGGTTGACTCAAGAAGCGTTGTACACGACGAGCACGATTCACAATCAAACGGTCCTCGTCTGAGAGTTCATCCATACCCAGGATTGCAATAATATCTTGCAGTTCCTTATATTTTTGGAGAATTTGTTTCACACGTTGTGCACACTCGTAATGTTCCATACCAATAACATTGGGGTCAAGAATACGAGATGTCGAATCCAATGGGTCTACTGCAGGATAAATACCCAACTCTGTAATCTTACGGTTCAACACAGTCGTTGCATCCAAGTGAGTAAATGTAGTAGCAGGAGCAGGGTCCGTCAAGTCATCCGCAGGCACATATACAGCTTGTACAGAAGTAATAGAACCATTCTTTGTAGAAGTAATACGTTCTTGCATTGCACCCATATCACTTGCCAAAGTTGGTTGATAACCTACGGCAGAAGGCATACGACCCAACAGAGCAGATACTTCAGAACCCGCCTGTGTAAAACGGAAAATATTATCAATAAAGAATAGGATATCTGTTTGCTTACCTTCAGCAGCACCAGCATCACGGAATGATTCAGCAATAGAAAGACCAGACAAAGCAACTGATGCACGAGCACCAGGAGGTTCGTTCATCTGACCATAAACAAGCGTAGCCTGACTCTTTGCCATTTCTTCGTAGTCTACCTTTGAAAGGTCCCATTCACCACGTTCCATGGCTTCAGTAAATTCCTTTCCATATTTCACTACGCCTGATTCTATCATTTCACGCAACAAGTCATTACCTTCACGTGTACGTTCACCTACACCGGCAAAAACAGAGAAACCATCGTGACCCTTAGCGATATTATTAATCAGCTCCATGATGAGCACTGTCTTACCAACACCTGCACCACCAAAGAGACCAATCTTACCACCCTTAGCATATGGTTCCAGCAAGTCGATTACTTTGATACCTGTATAGAGGACTTCGCTATTGGTCTTCAAGTCTTCAAACTTAGGTGGCTCACGATGGATAGGATATCCACCATCAGCTTTATCAAATGCTTTCAAACCATCAATGCTTTCACCAATCACATTGAGCATGCGTCCCTTGATTTGTTCACCAACAGGCATAGAGATAGGGTTTCCCAAAGCTTTCACCTCGAGTCCTCTCATCAAGCCATCGGTATTATCCATAGCTACAGTTCGCACTGTATCTTCACCAATATGTTGTTGCACTTCCACCACGATGGTACGACCATCAGGGTGAGCGATTTCAAGCGCTTCGTGAATTTTAGGCAACACATCAGCAGATTTTTGGCCTACTGTTTCAAAACAAACGTCGACTACAGGACCAATAATTTGTGAGATTCGCCCAATTTTAAGACTTTTATTATCCATCATTTTAAGGTGTTTTCTTTTTAGTTGCGCAAAGATAGACTTTTATTTTCTATTACCCAATTATTTTGCAAAATTTATTAGATAAGGAGAATTTTGAGCCTAAAGTGAATTTTCACACAATAATATATTATATAGAAAGTTCATCAAGTACCGAAATAAGTTTCTTATCCATCACCTTGCGCTTTCCTATAGCATCAATGAATGGCACATAAACCACTTCATTGTTTCTGACGCCCACCATCACATTGCGTTGACCTTGCACCAAGGCTTTGATTGCACCGGTACCGACAAGGCTTGCCAATATTCTATCACGAGCAGATGGCGAACCACCACGTTGCAAGTGGCCAAGGATTGATACGCGCACATCATAATCGGGGTATTCTTTGATAACGCGGTCTGCATAATACATCGCACCACACTTGCGGCTTTCACTCACAATGACGATGCAGCTTTTTTTACTCTTACGGATACCTCGTTCCATGAAAGTAATCAATTGGTCGCTACCTGTCGAATCCTCTGGAATAATCGCTGCTTCTGCTCCTGCTGCTATAGCACTATTTTGCGCCAAGAATCCTGCATCACGTCCCATCACTTCGATAAAGAAGATACGTTCGTGCGAAGTCGCTGTGTCGCGAATTTTATCCACACAATCCATAATGGTATTGAGGGTTGTGTCGTAGCCTATAGTATTGTCCGTACCGTAAAGGTCATTATCAATAGTACCAGGCAAACCGATACAGGGGAAATCAAATTCTTCTGCAAAAATCATTGCACCCGTCAGCGAACCATTACCGCCTATCACAATCAGGGCATCAATGGCTTCTCTTTGCAACACCTCGAAGGCTTTCTTTCTTCCTTCTGGCGTTTCAAATTCTTTACTTCTTGCTGTTCTCAGGATAGTACCACCAGTTTGAATGATGCTACTCACATCTTCGGTGGTAAAGTTCTTCACTTCGCCTTTGATCAAACCATCGAATCCACGGTATATACCTTTCACCTTAAATCCATTGCTAATAGCGCTGCGAGTCACCGCTCTGATAGCAGCATTCATACCTGGAGCATCACCACCTGATGTCAAAACACCGACACATCTTATCTTTGCCATATTACAATATACTTTTATTTTTTCCTTAATTTAATAAATCCATTCTACGGTGATATAGAACACTAACATTCCCAAGACCCACCCAGTCAGCACCTTGGGCGTGATATGACGGAAATACCATCTTAATGTCACATCCTCCATTCGCATCAACACAAATCCAGAGAAAGTACCAATGCAAAATAGCGAGCCACCAAGGGATGATGCAAAGCTGACAAATGCCCAATAGCTACCATCTGTAGCAAATTTAGAAGCTATTTCAGGATGCAGTTGCACAAAGTCGCCCGAGAACAACGATATATTAGCCAAAAGCGCCACAACATTGTTGATGAATGCGGAAATCACACCAACTATAGCGCCGACTATATATACATCCGACTTCAAATCTACAAATAGCCACGTAAATAACTTTTCAAAAATGCCTGTTTCGGCTACTGCCCCCATGGTCAAGGTCATACCTATATAAAAGAGCATATTTTGCATATTGGCATACTGCAAAGCTACTGGATGGCGCTTCTTCACCATTTGGTCACTACTCAACAATGAACGATTGCACAATTCATTCACTATCCACAATAAAGCCAACACACACAAGGCACCAACATATGGAGGTAAGGCGGTGATACGGTGAAAACTGGGGATAAACCACAAGCCGCCTATTCCGACAAATAATAGTAAAAGTCTTTGATTGCGTGTAAACACGGTATCGTCACCTCGATAGGGCAATACGACTTGAGACAAAGTCAGACGACTGGGCAATGAGCGCTGTACAAGCAACACAAATGTCACTAAAACAGCTATACAAGGCACAGCCAAAAGCATAGAATAGTTAGTAGGTGTCACCAACCCCTCAACCCACAACGACAAACTTGATACATCACCAATCACCGTAAATGCTCCACCTAAATTTGCAGCAATCACAATCACTGATCCAAAAATCATCCTTTGCTTGGGCACTGCTATCATCGAGTGCATTATTGGCAACATCAGACAAACGGTAATCAAATTGTCAACATTAGCTGAAAGCAAAAAAGTAACAATTGCCAAAACCCATAAGAATTGTCGTGAGCGATTAGTCCTCAACCACTCTTGTATAAAATCAAAACAACCATTATTATTAAGCACCTCGACAATTGTCATCACGGCTAAAAGGAACAACACAACTTCTGCTGCTCGTATAGCATAACCTAAAAACACATGTTCCGCTATATACTCTTTCACAGAAGTACCTTCTACACCATGTGCCGACAAATAAGACAAAAAATCGACTTGATGCTCTGCCACCAAGAAATGTGAGCCGTAAATGATATAAATCATCCAACATAGCACACCTGTGAACATGGCCACAGCAGCCTTATTCATCTTATTGAGCCTCTCTGTTGACACCAGAAAAAAGCCCAATAGCATCACACCTACAATTAACACTACAGCCATAAAGCAATTTATATAATCTGAAGATAATATTGACCACAGAAAGTGCCATCTATGAAGCTATGTGGCATCAACATCTGTCAATTCATCTATTTCAAGATAGATTCATCATGCAAATATACTGATTTTGTAACTACACAAGCACAAAATCCACATTTTTTTGCAATGATTATGCAAAAATCACAGTTACTTTCATACAAAATACTTTTAAAACTACTTTTTAAGAATCTTTACACAAAAAAAGCTGCCAAAGCGTGCGTGTATCACTTTTTTTTATGTAAGTTTGCACACTCAAAGAATTAATCACATCACAACATGTTCAAACTTTTCCTTATCATACTCGGATTTGTTGCTATTTCAGTCCTCTTCATCTGTATACGTATCATATTAGGCAAAAAGTTTGTCCACACTCATATTGATGGCAATCGTGCACTCAACAAGCAGGGTATACACTGCGCCCAGTCTCAAGACCGACAAATGAGGAGAGCACGCCGCACAGCCGTTCAGGAACATAGTAAAAAATAAACAAAATCATAACATCATGAAATTTACAAACATTTTATCTTTAGCACTTTTCACTGCCGTAGGTTTCACATCTTGCAGCAAGTCAGACAATGCTCCCAAAGCTCCTGCTCCAAAGGCAGAACCAACAGAACCCGCATTAAAAGTAGCCTATGTAGACCTTGACTCTTTACAAAAGAACTATGCATACTTCCAGGAAGCACAAGCTGCACTCGATGCTAAAAGCAAACAATATGATAGCGAACTTAATCGTTTGGGACAAGATTTGCAAAATTCAATGGTCAACTTTCAGACTCAAATGCAAAATGGCACCATCAACTCTCAACAGGCATACGAAAAGGCTGAAAAGAACCTTGCCAACAAACAGCAAAATCTTGAGAGCAAGCGTGCACAATATGCCCAAAATTTGATGACCGAACAGGAAACCTTCAACCTCGCTCTGCAAGACAGCCTCAACAACTTTATTGCTGAATACAACAAGAGCAAGAAATTTGATATCATCTTGAGCAAAGCTGGTAGCAACATCCTTTATGCTAACCCCAAGATGGATATCACCAAGGAAGTGATTGACGGACTCAACAAGAGATACAAAAAGAAATAATTCCGAAAAGCTCAAATCAATACTCAAGAAGTCATCATCCGTGGTGACTTCTTTTTTTATTTCAACAGGCGCCGTCAAACCAAAAGAAAAAAAGTCAAGACCTTGTTGAAATTATCCAAGACTTTTTTTGAAAAAGGTAAGACTTTTTTTACACGAGACGTTGCAAAGTTTTGGGCAATCAAAATGCATTTAAAATAGAAGCACTCTTCTCAGGACATTTTCGCTGGAGAAGAGTGCTTTATCAATTTATTCTACATAAATAAAACTAAAGAGTTACAAATTTATATAGAATTAAATATCAATAATATAATTGATAAAACCTTTAGTAGTACCTTAAAATATGATTATGCATTTGCATACGCTTCGTGCGATGCAGAGAGTAGCGTTTGAATATGGCATCCTTTGCCCAATATCCCAATTCCACAGTCAATATACCTATCGCTGCCCCAACCAGAACATCACTGACGTAATGATAGTTATTCAGCACACGCAATACGCCTGTAGCAGTAGCGACACTATACCCTGCGATAGGAATCCAGGGACTGATATGACCATATTCGTGAGCCAAAAGCGTAGCGCCAAGAAATGCTTTGGCGGTATGCCCAGAGGGGAAACTGACATTGTCTTCACCATTCGGACGCGTACGACTTACTGTATATTTCAAACCATACACAGCTGCTGCCATCATACTGATAGACAACGCATCAGCAGTAATCACTTCGAGCAACCCTCCACTACTCCCATCTACACCACAAAGGGCCATAATTCCTTGAGCAGCAAAGGGCGCATATTGCAGGTAATCGTCTACTGTTGTCCCGAAGTTTGGCATCCCCGTCTGCACTTGTGAAGCTACCCAATTATCAATAGGAGAAAGAGCCAAACCAGAAACTGCAACAGGCAACGCCACACATGCAGCATGGTGCAAGCGATATTTATTGTAGTCTAAGCGTGACAGGGCTGACGTAAATTGCCTGTCACGTTTAGATAGTGCACCATCTATATGCGAAAGCGAAGCATCAAAATGCAAAATGGATGTTGTGGAATCTGATACTACATTTATTGTGTCACACTTAGTTGAATCAGCCGAAGTGACTGGGTTGGCCACACTTATTATTGGTATCAGTAGGAAAGATAGCATTAAGAGGAATATTTTGTTCATAGAGTCATTACATTAATAAAGGAAGAATATCAATCCTTCCTATTCTTATCCATTTTCTTATATGCTATTGCTGTGTGGTAAGCCTTCTTCCAATCTGTATTTAGCGAAAAGGGTGTCAGTTCGTCACCTTCGCGCAGATATACCTCAGTGGTCTCGACATCAGTGTCTTCAAAAAGGGGATTCATCAAAGACGCGTTGACATAATTAAGGATAGATTTCTTTTTATGCGACTTTTTGCGATTAGAGTCGTCCAAAACATCTTCCAAAAAGTTGGCAACGAATTCTGATAAATAATAGGCCTGCTCGTTGAGGAAAGCCTCTGTCACCTCTGGCATAGTCTCCTTTGCTTTAGTACCAAGATAGACCAAAGCCGTCTTCTTGAACTGCGCAATACGTGTACTCGTGAAACTTGTTGTAGGATCGTCCACTATTCTAGAACTAGACTGCAATACATAATTGTAGACCTCCTGAGCAGAAGACTGGACAGACAGACACAAAACAGATACAACCAATAATATTAACCTGATTTTATACATGACGTTTTCTATTTAAAATACATTATCCTTTGACTCTTGAAGCATTCATCTGAGCAAATTCCTTCCAGGTCTTTGCTCCGCCAGATGCTGTTTGGGGTCTTCCCATTTGCAAATAGTGACAATATGCAGCAGCCAGAGCATCTGTAGCGTCCATATAGGGCAGCATCGATTCTTCTTTGATGGAAAGCATACGCTTCAACATCTCTGCCACTTGCTCCTTGCTGGCAGCACCATTACCAGTGATGGCTTGCTTAATCTTCAACGGTGCATACTCATGAATTGGCACATCGCGACTGATTGCCGCCGCTATAGCTACTCCTTGCGCCCTGCCCAACTTCAGCATACTCTGCACATTCTTGCCAAAAAACGGAGATTCGATAGCAAGTTCATCCGGCAGGAAAGCATCTATAATGCCCTGTACACGTTCGTAAATGCGCCCTAATTTCAGATAGACATCAGCACATTTACGCAAATCAATCACCCCCATTGCTTCCATTCGGACTGTCTTACCATGGATATGAATGACACCATAGCCCAACACATTTGTGCCAGGGTCAATCCCAAGAATCACCTTATCCTGGGGAGTAGACGATGTACGGGGAGTCTTCAAATGCATCACTAAGCGTAAAAGTTTTGGCAAAATTAATCATTCCCCTACAAAGTAAGTAGTTTTTTGTGTGAAAGATTATTTATTTCGGAAATAATGTCTACATTTGCATAAATTAATATCGCAAAATTATGAAAAGAATACTCACTTTACTTACACTGATAATGTCGCTGGCATGTCTCGATGCATCCGCACAAGCTGAAATCAAATTTGAAAAAGACATTCATGACTTTGGTGTCTTCAACGAAGGTAAACCTGTAGTCACAACATTCGTATTTGAAAATACAGGCAACGAACCCTTAGTAATTAATCAAGTCATGACGAGCTGTGGATGCACTGTGCCCAACTATACCAAAACACCCGTTGCACCAGGAGCTAAGGGCGAAATCCGTATAACCTACAATGGTAAAGGAAAGGCTGAAGGTCCATTCAAAAAGGGTATTTCGGTGCGGACAAATGCAAAAAATGCTTTAACACGCATATACATCAAGGGACACATGATGAAGGACTAGTTACACTTCTTTTATCATTCCTAAATACTTCTCAACAATAAGCATTCTCATTCATTCATGGAAAATACACACTTGGTCATCCTCGCAGGAGGAGGGGGCACACGCCTTTGGCCACTCAGCACAGAAGGACTTCCCAAACAATTTCTTGATATCCTCGGATGCGGAAAATCACTGCTACAACAAACTGCAGAAAGGTTTGAAGGCCTTGTCCCACCTGAAAACATTTGGGTAGCTACAAGTGCTGAATACAAGGATATGATTAAGGAACATCTGCCACAAGTACCAGAAAAGAATATTTTGGTAGAACCTTGTCGCAGAAACACAGCACCATGTATTTGCTATGTGAGCTGGAAAATCAAAAAGCGCAACCCTAAAGCAAATGTAATCATAACTCCAAGCGACCATGCCATTAAGGACGAGAAGGCCTTTAGAGAAGCTGTAAAAGATTGTATGGAATTCTCATCTGAAACAGACTCTATCGTAACATTGGGTATTAAGCCCACTCATCCTGAGACTGGGTATGGTTATATCAAGGCAGACTTGAGTTATTCATCATCAAGAAAGAAAAACATCTTCCGTGTAGATGCTTTCAAAGAAAAGCCCAACAAAGAAGTCGCTGAAGAATATATCAAACAACACAATTATCTGTGGAATTCTGGTATCTTCATTTGGAACGTTAGCACCATTGTAAATGCCTTCCGTGTCTATAGTCCTGAGATTTCTCACGTTTTCGAAGACATCTACTCGTATTATGATACACCACAAGAGCAGGATATGATAAATCAAACTTTTCCTAAATGCGAAAATATATCCGTAGACTATGCAATTATGGAAAAGGCAGAAGAAATCTTCGTTTATCCTGCAGACATAGGTTGGAGCGACCTTGGCACATGGAACTCTCTGCGTCAACATTCCAACCCCGACCAGTATGGCAATGCTATCATTGGACAAAATGTAGAAATCCATGAAAGTCATAATTCAATCATCCATACCACAGGCTTAAGGAAAGTAGTAATACAAGGTATTGACGACTGCATCGTTGCTGAGAAAGATGGTACTTTGTTAATCTGCAAAATCAGCGACGAAGAAAGAATCAGACTTTTCCACTGAGAATAATAAAAAGAAAATTGCCTTTGTTTAGTAGATGCCTTTTAAAAGCACTCTGGCAAAGACAATTTTCTTTATTTAGACGACATATTCCCAAAATCCCGTTACTCATTTTTGTCCACATTTTGACAAGATTCACCCCTACTCTATTAAAATGGTATGAAGCTAATGGCAGAGCGCACTTGCCTTGGCGCAATATCACCGACCCCTATGCAATATGGGTATCTGAGGTCATTCTACAGCAGACACAAGTGGTACAAGGACATGATTACTACCTTAGATTCATCCAAAACTTTCCTACACACAAACACCTTGCTGCAGCACAAGAAGACGAAGTTCTCCGACTTTGGCAAGGGTTAGGCTATTATAGCCGTGCAAGAAATATGCATGCAGCAGCCAAGTCACTTGCTGACAAAGATGAATTCCCACATACTTACGAAGAAATCCACAGCTTAAAAGGTATTGGAGAATACACAGCAGCAGCGATCTGCTCATTTGCCTACAACCAACCTTACGCTGTGGTAGATGGCAATGTGTATCGAGTACTCGCAAGATACTTTGGAATAAGCACACCGATTGATACAAGTGCTGGCAAAAAAGAATTTTCACTCTTAGCCAACGAACTTTTAGACAGACGAAACTCAGCAATCTATAATTCTGCGATAATGGACTTTGGAGCAATTCAATGCCGTCCCAAATCGCCTGAATGTACGCTTTGCCCACTATGCGAAACCTGCGTAGCATACCAAGAAAAGAAAGTAGAAGAATTGCCTGTAAAAAGTAAAAAGGTTACTATAAAAGAGCGCCACTTTACATACTTCGTCATCGTACACTCAGACACTATCTTTCTACAAAAACGATCTGCAGGAGACATCTGGCAAGGCCTATACGAGCCTCTGTTGTTAACAAGCAACAAAAAAAATGATTATATAGTTGCCACAAAACATATTCAAAAATATTTTAAAGGTCAGAAATTCTCAATATCACTTATTGCAGAAGGTGTAAAACACATACTCACACATCAACGCTTAATTATCGATTTTTATCAAGTTGATTTTTCAAAAAGTCCAAAAATAGCCAAAGACCAGTTTATAGCCATAAATAAAGAAGAACTACATAATTATGGAATGCCACAAGTTGTAAAAAAGATACTCTTCAAACACTTAGGCATAACATAAATCAACCACAGAAGTGTTTTATACAAATATATTGAGGAATTAGACACAAGTCACAAAATACAAATAACAAATTAAACAATACCAGATTTATTATTACCTTTTTTACTTAAATTTTGCATTAGGTATATGACTGACCTACGACATGCATCAAGTAGAATGGCACAAGTAAATGGCGCAACAACTATGCTATTTTAAAAGGATAATGAGTCTTATAGCCGAATACTCCATGCTTTAAGACTCATTAAATATCTTGTAAATCAAAGTTAGATCAAATGGGAAAGATCTAATTACAGACTGCTATTCAAAAATCACGATTTTTTTTCTTCGTTTTCCTCTTGCAGCTCTTGCATTTCCATCTTTTGTTCTTCCCAACGTTCTCTTGCCAATTCTTGCATATCAGTGACTGTATCTTTTTCATCAACAATCTCTGTACCAAGCATGGTTTCGATCACGTCTTCCATAGTTACGATGCCGCGGAAACAACCATATTCGTCAATAATCACAGATATATGCTCTTTCTTTTCAAGTAGGGTTTCCCATATTTTTGATAAAGATTCTGTTTCCTGGAAAGTTAGAATTGGACGCGCAATCTCAGAAAGGCGCATATTAAACTTATCCTCTGAAAGTTTTTCCAAAATATCCTGTTTCAGCACAAAGCCCTTGATAAAATCGTCATTCTCCTCATTATAAATAGGAATACGCGAATAGTTGCTATAATCTGTATGTTGATAAAATTCCTTGAGGGTCATGCTCTCCTCTGCCATTTCTACGACAGAACTTGGCGTCATGATTTCCCTTGCTTTCATCTCATCGAGCTTCAGCAGATTTTGAATCATCTTATTTTCCTTCTTCTCAAAGACACCTTCTTCTGCAGCCACGTCAACCATTGCGCTCACTTCTTCACGACTAACAGAAAGCGACTGCTTGCCAGAAGACACTGCTTTTGTGATATACTGCGATAAAACAACCAAAGGATATGTAATATACACCAATGCTTGAATAACACCAGTAACTGGCATTGCCAACTGGCGCCAATATCTTGCACCAATAGTCTTTGGAATAATTTCTGTTAAGACAAGTATCAAGAGTGTCAAGACTGCCGATGTTACAGCAAACCATTCCGAACCAAAAACATCATTTGACTGAGCACCAACACCCGCAGCACCAACTGTGTGCGCAATAGTATTGAGTGAAAGAATTGCAGATATAGGGCGATCTATATCTTGCTTGAAAAACTTTAATTTCTTTGCCGTTTTATTACCCTCATTTTCTTTCATGGTAATAAAGGACATCGGCGTAGAAAGCAGAACTGCTTCAAGTATTGAGCAGAGAAAAGATATAGAAAGTGCAGTAAATAGATAGAGGAGTAATAGCCCCATATAGTTTAAATTAGTGAAACAAAAGCACTGCAATAGAATTATATTCAAGCATCGCAGTGGCGTAAGATGATAAAATCACACTTACGATTTGCAAAGTTACTATAAGATAAGCGGAAAGCAAAGGAAAAGTAAAACTTTTTCGCGTGCTTCCCACTTACTAATATCTAAATTGTAAAGTCTGGAATAAATTAATGTTCTTCTCCCTTAATTATAGGCAGATGTAAATGATACTTCACAGCCAACACACGCATCAGGAAGACGGCCACACCACAAGCGATAGCACAGAGTTCCGTAGGCATTCCACTCAATTGGCAGACATAATAAACCAAACCGCCGATAACACAAGCCAGGGCATAAATTTCTTTACGGAAGATAAGGGGAACTTCGTTGATGAAAACATCACGCAGCACACCACCACCAGCACCTGTAATTGCACCCATTACAATGGCTGCCCAGAATGGGAAGCTTTGTCCATCTGGAGCTATAGTTGTGAGTGTCTTTTCAATACCAACTACAGTGAAGAGTGCAAGACCAATGGTGTCAAATATAAACCACACACTGTCTTGACGTACCAGTTTTTTACGGAATGCAATGACCCAAACCAAACCAACTAGGGTCACTAAAAGGTAGAAAGGATTGGTCATCCAAAATGGAGATTGCCCCAGCATCACATCACGCATTGTACCACCGCCAATAGCTGTAGTTACGCCCACGACATAAGCGCCAAACCAGTCAAACTGCTTCGCTGAAGCCAAACGAATACCTGAAATTGCGAAAGCCAATGTACCAACGAAGTCAAAGACTTGCATTAAAGTTATATCAAACATATATCAAACTATATACTAAATATTATAAATAAAGACACTAACCATTCACCACACTAGCTGGACGCCCTGCCTGATAAGCCAGAATGTTTTCCTTGAGAATTTGTATAATTCTGCGACGTGCACCTGGCGCTGCCCAAGCAATATGTGGTGTAATAAATACTCGCGGAGCTTTGAGCAGAGGATTATCTGCTCTAGCAGGTTCCCTTGTCAAAACATCGGTGCAATAAGCCATCAATTTGCCCTCATGAAGTGCTTTGGATACATCGTCTTCATTGATTAAACCTCCACGTGCCGTATTTATTATTATCAGATTGGGATTGCTTTTCTGCAAAAGTTCTGCATTCACAAAGCCTGCATTCTTGGGTGTAAGTGGACAATTCAAACTTACCACATCACATTCCTGAAAAGCTTGTTCTATAGTAATCTTTTCAACACTTGGCAATAAATCTTCTTGAGGGCGAGAAGTCACAGCAAACAACTTTACGCCAAAGGGCAAAAGGCGTTCAGCAACGGCTTTGCCTATATTCCCCCACCCTACTATTGCAACTTTCAAACCTTGAAGTTCAATAATCGGTTTATTCCAATAGCAAAAATCACGAGAAGCCACCCATTCGCATTCTTCAGTAATTCTACGTGAATAGTGGCCTACTTGGTTCGTCACTTCCAGCAAATGCGCTACTACCATTTGTGCTACAGCATTTGTACTATAACCGGCACAGTTGCACACCAATATGCCATATTTCTTTGCCGCCACCACATCTATCACATCATAACCTGTGGCAGAGACACAAATCAACTTCAAATTTGGACATTGGCTAAAGATACTTTCATCCATTCTCACCTTGTTGGTAATAACGACTTCTGCATCGCCAATA
>JAEIGA010008111.1_pt1 | contig 15924 bp, 10 predicted proteins | sample 9270691 | NCBI WGS metagenome assembly JAEIGA01 (sample SAMN17057246, study PRJNA624740) | gut metagenome | biome: biome; isolation source: fecal sample | host: Bos grunniens | place: China: Xizang | collected 2019
CTCTCGTCAAGGTGAGCTTCTTCTTCTTCCTTGCCCTTGAGTACTGTCATAGTCTGCTCGCCAGAGATGTTTTCACTGCTTTTATCGGATATTGCAGGTCCATCTTGGTCAAATTCCCCCTGAACTATTTGAATGTCTAAAGCAACATTTCCGTCATCTGGTGTAGCGGTATCCTTGGAACTGTCAACATCAATATCATTGAACTCGATTGTTGTGGCTGTATCCTCGTTTGCTAATTCTGACAAATTAGAATCAGGTTCTGTCAAATTATTGTTATCAGTCTCTGGCGAATCTGTATGGCTGTCTTCTGTATCCTCTGTTCCAGATTGGTTTTCATTATTCTTTGATTTTACCGATTTAATCAGTTCGACAGGCGCAAAAATCTTTCTTATAACCTTAATGGTTTTATCAGAGAGATAGATTAAATATCCCAATGCTATGCTAACAATGATGAAGAAAGTTCCGATGCTTCCTATTTTTGCCTCAAGAAAGTCAACTTGCGTATCGCCTATACCACCTCCAATTTTGATGGGACTATATAATTTATCAAGAATATGCTGAAAAACGAATGAAGCCAATATTGACGACCATATCATCAGAACTGAACAATTCAGGAACCATTTCCACAACCTAACCTTGTATATGCGCATTATCCTGAAGGATGTTGCCAACAGGAAAAGAGGGATGAAGAATGATGAGACACCCCAACATTCGTTGACGAAAAACTTTGCGGTATCCAAACCAAGAGTTCCCATCCAATTGTGTGCTCTTTCACCTTCCACCCAGGTAGAATCTTCGGTTGCCGTGAAGAAATGAGACACAATACTCAAAAGAATGAAACTACTGATGACAAAAATAATGGCACCTATACAAAACCTGACGATTTCGCTCTTGGGCAATTCATCCGAACTGTCAGTGTTTCCTGTGGAGAAATTATCTTTTGCAAAGGACTTTTTGATTCTAGCAAGTAAACCCGATTTTTGTTGCGTAGTAACCTTGTCCCTGCTTCTTTTATCCGTATTTTTTGTTGTTTTTGTATTTGCCATAAGACTATTTGGATTTTCTTCTGCAAATTTAGTGGAAAAAAACGTAAATAGTGAGCATTTGTTGTTTTTTTTCATAATTTTGTACTCGATTAACCCAAATTAAATTATTGCATACTGCTCTATTGTAACAAATAAATATGAAGACACTGGTGACAAGATACGACAAGAAGAGTATAGGCGAATTACCTATAATTCAATTTCAAGGTCGGATAATTGTTATCCAAAGCAAGGAAGAAGCAAAAAAAGCTGTTGATTATCTTTTATCACAAAAAATCATAGGCATAGATACGGAAACCAAGCCAGTTTTTAAGAAAGGTGCAGCAATGAACAAGGTTGCGCTGTTACAGGTTTCTACAGATGATACGTGTTTCCTTTTCAGATTAAATTATATTGGATTTACAGATGATTTGGTTCGTTTAATGAGCGATGAAAAGGTTATTAAAGTAGGGTTGTCGTTAAAGGATGACTTCATGCAGTTAAACAGACGAAAGGCATTTACAGCAGGCAAATATGCAGAATTACAGACAATTGTCAAGGAAATGGGAATTGCTGATCAATCGTTACAAAAACTATTTGCCAATTTTTTCAGAAAGAAAATAAGTAAATCACAGCAATTGTCCAATTGGGAGACAGATGTTTTGACAGAATCTCAAAAAATATATGCTGCAACAGATGCGTGGGCTTGTGTCAAGCTGTACGAGGAGATTCAACGACTGGAGAGTACTGGATATATGTTGGATATAATCCCAGATCCTAATGCTATTTCACCACAACAACTTGAAGCACAGGACCTTCCCAAGTCATCAAATAGCATGAAAGATGCTAAAAAAGTAAAGCGAACTAACACGTCAAGAAAACGTATAAAGCAAGCAATTTAGCATAGTGGCAAAAAATATAAACAACATTTGACAATAGATAAGCAGAATGGTTGAATTAAAAACAATTTTCCTAAAAAGGGGGAAAGAGGATAGTCTGGTCAGAAATCATCCATGGATATTTTCTGGTGCTATACATCATTCGGACGGTGAACTGCAAGAGGGAGATAAAGTAAGAGTATTAAACTCTGAAGGTAAATTTATTGCCATTGGACATTGGCAGATTGGAAGTATTGCAGTTAGAGTTCTCTCGTTTAACGACGAGGAAATAGACTCGGCATTTTATGAAAAGCGCCTTTCAACGGCATTGGACGTAAGGAAGAGCATAGGATTGCTTCGCAATAGTGATACTAATGGTTCTAATAGGAACTCAACATACAGACTGGTTCATGGCGAAGGCGACTATCTTCCAGGTTTAATTATAGATGTATATGAGGATACAGCCGTGATGCAGGCACATAGCGTAGGTATGCACGTTGACCGTATACTTATTGCAAATTCACTTAAAACGATTATGGGTGACCAGCTCAGAGCAATATACTATAAGAGTGAAACCACCTTGCCATTTAAAGCAGACTTGAATCAGGAAAACGGTTTTCTGGTGGGACATTCACACAATGACATCGCTGTTGAGAACGGCTTGAAGTTTCATATTGACTGGCTGAAAGGACAAAAGACTGGTTTCTTTGTAGATCAAAGAGATAATAGGTCTCTGTTAGAGCAATACTCTAAAGGTAGAAAAGTTTTGAATATGTTCTGCTACACAGGTGGGTTCAGTGTATACAGTATGCGTGGAGGTGCTAATCTGGTACATAGTGTAGACAGTAGCGCCAAAGCGGTTGAACTGGTTAACAAGAATATTGAATTGAACTTTCCTGGTGACAGCAGACACCAGGCCTTTGCTGCAGATGCTTTCAGGTTCTTGGATGAAATGACAACGGAATATGATCTCGTTGTGCTGGATCCGCCGGCTTTTGCCAAGCATAGGGATGCACTCAAGCAAGCCCTTAGGGGATACACAAAACTCAATGCCAAAGCAATGGAGAAGATGCCTAAGGGCAGTATACTGTTTACATTCTCATGCTCACAGGCAGTAAATAAGGATCAATTCCGCACTGCTATTTTCTCAGCAGCAATGCAAGCTGGCAGGCACATTCGTATTCTGCATCAGTTGCACCAGCCGGCGGACCATCCCATAAATATTTATCATCCTGAAGGAGAGTATCTAAAAGGATTGGTGGTGTACGTTGAGTAATCATATAGACTCAAAATAATTAATACATTATCTCAATGAATATAAAGACAAGACTTACGATTTTAAACTTCCTTGAGTTTGCTGTCTGGGGAGCTTATTTGACAAGCATGGGCGGATATCTGGCAAATGTGGGTTTAGGTGCCTATATCGGTTATTTTTATTCAGTACAGGGGGTTGTTTCCCTTTTGATGCCAGCCTTGATGGGAATCGTTGCCGATAGATGGATGCAGGCTCAGAAGGTGTTAAGCATGTGTCATTTTTTGGCAGGTGCCATGATGCTCGTTGCGTATCTTTATTGTATTCTTTCTGGCGATAATGTTGAATTTCCTGTGCTATTTTGTTTGTACACAGTGAGTGTGGCATTCTTCATGCCAACAATAGCATTGACAAATTCTGTTTCATACAATGCCTTGGACAAGGCAGGACTGGATTCTGTAAAAACATTTCCTCCTATTCGCGTCTTTGGTACGATAGGTTTTATTGTATCTATGTGGATAGTTGATTTGGCCGGTTGGCAGACAACATCCAACCAGTTTATGTTGAGTGGGGGATTATCCTTAATTCTTGCCCTTTATGCTTTGATATTGCCACAGTGTGCTACGGGCAGAAATGTTGTTAACCAGACTTTGTTACAATCATTGGGGCTAGAAGCCTTCAAGTTGTTCAGGAACTACAGGATGGCCTTGTTTTTCATTTTCTCAATGCTTTTGGGTTGCTGTCTGCAAATTACAAACGGTTATGCAGGTCCCTTCCTGCAATCATTCGGCATAGATGAAACGTATAAAGGAACATTCGGAGTAGAGCATTCTAATATTTTGATTTCCCTTTCTCAAATCAGTGAAACTCTATGCATACTGCTGATCCCTGTGTGCCTGAGTAAATTCGGAATCAAGCGTGTTATGCTTATGGCCATGATAGCATGGGTACTGAGGTTCGGTTTCTTTGCTATAGGTAATCCCGGTAATGGAGTTTGGTTACTGATACTGAGTATGATAGTATATGGTATTGCGTTTGATTTCTTTAATATCAGCGGTTCATTGTTTGTAGATAAGGAAACGGATCTCAGTATCAGAAATTCTGCCCAGGGGCTGTTTATGATGATGACAAATGGATTTGGTGCCTCATTGGGCATGCTTGCAGCAGGATGGGTGATGAACATCTATACCATAAACGAGAATGGTTTGATGATAAGTAATGAAACTACGGGTGGATGGACGATGGCATGGATCATTTTTGCAGCATATGCCTTAATTGTTGCTATCGCATTTTCTATATTATTCAAATATGAGCATTCCAATAACCAGGAATAAATATAGCTTCGTTGGAGATGAAAGAGATAAGGTATTTTTATGATCCCCTGCTATCAGGCAACCTGCCAGAAGAGGAAGCAAAACATGTCGTGCGTGTTTTGCGCATGAATGAAGGGGATAAGATAAATCTGATGGATGGCTGTGGAAATTTCTATGAAGCGGAAATTACCACGGCTGCCAATCATCGTTGCCTATACAGGATATTGGAGAAGTGCGAACAGACTAAAGCCTGGAATGGTGAGATACATCTTGCGGTAGCCCCAACCAAATTGAATGACAGGATAGAATGGATGGCAGAAAAGGCTACTGAAATAGGGTGGGATAGACTATCGTTTCTGAATTGTCAATTTTCAGAACGACGGACCATCAAGACGGACCGTATAGAGAAAATAGTGATTTCTGCTACAAAGCAATCACACAAAGCATGGGTTCCGCAGGTCGATGAAATGACTTTATTCAATGATTTTGTAAAGTTACACGGTCTTCCAGAAGGTTCTGCTGATGATGGCATTCAGCGTTTCATTTGTCATTGTTATGAAGGTGAAAAGGAACATTTGAAAAATGTTTTACAAAAAGATAGGAAAAGTATCGTTTTGATTGGTCCTGAGGGTGATTTTTCTGTAAATGAGGTAGCTTTGGCACAAAAGTATGGTTTTAAGCCAGTAACGCTTGGGACAAGTCGTCTTCGTACAGAAACGGCCGCTCTTGTTGCTGTTCACTTGATGCAGTTGGCCAAATCGTGATTATTTTTTCAGCATATTACCCAAAGCATCATAAACTACATATCACAATGAAGATGGACAGTTTGATTAAGTTATATAGCATATACGCAGGAGAAGAACCCTCAAGTTGCGAAGCAATTGCTGCTGCCGGAAGTAATCGTCAATATTACAGAATTACATCCAGAGACAAAAGCAGGACTGTGATAGCTGTAGAAGGAACTTCTTTTGAGGAAAACCAAGCCTTTATATATCTTTCTCAACATTTCAAGTCCATTGGGCTACCCGTGCCCGAGGTATTTGCAGTAAGCGATAATGGTTTGGATTATCTGCAAACAGATTTAGGGCATACGTCTCTCTATGATTCATTAAAAGTGGGTAGAGAAAACACCGACGGATATTCTCAGCAGGACATAGAACTTTTGAAGCGCACTATCAGATTATTGCCTAAAATACAAGTCTGTGGAGGAACTGGTTTGGATTTCAGCCAATGCTATCCTGTAGAGAGTATGGATGAGCAGAATATTTTGTTCGACCTTAATTATTTCAAATACTGTTTCCTGAAAACGACTAGTTTAGAGTTCAATGAAGTAAAGTTAGAGAGTTGCTTTCAGGAAATGTCCAAATGCTTGGGAAGGTACGATGGCAATTATTTCATGTATCGTGACTTCCAGGCAAGAAATGTTATGCTGAATACTGAGAATGAACCATATTTTATTGATTATCAAGGAGGTCGTCGAGGTCCCTTGCAATATGACCTGGTTTCCTTTCTCTGGCAAGCTTCATCGCATTTCAGCACAGAGATTAGAAATACATTAATAGACGAATATATAAGTAGTCTACGTCAATATATTGATTTTGATGAAGCGGAATTCAGGAAGAGCATATCGCAATGGGTATTGTTTCGTATTCTGCAGGTTTTAGGTGCTTACGGTTTCAGAGGAAAATATGAACGTAAAAAGTATTTCTTGGATAGTATTCCAGCTGCAATAAGTAATCTGCACGACATTCTTGAGGATCCGGGTTCTTGTCCATATCCATATCTGTACGAGATACTAAGGAATCTGGCGGAATTACCAGAATTCAACAAGGGAACTAATGTTGATATATCTAAATCTGCACCCACCATATCAAGCTATGATAACCAGGGGGTACTGAAAGTAAAAGTGTTTAGCTTTTCTTACAGGAAAGGAATACCTCTGGATGATTCCGGAAATGGTGGTGGTTATGTCTTTGATTGCCGCAGCACGCACAATCCAGGGAAGTACGAACCATATAAGAACTTAACGGGATTGGACAAACCCGTTATAGATTTTCTTGAAACTGACGGTGAAATCACCACATTTTTATCTTCCGTATATAAACTTGCAGATGCACATGTGTGTCGTTATATGGAACGCGGGTTCACATCGCTCATGTTCTGTTTTGGCTGTACAGGTGGACAACACAGGAGTGTGTACAGTGCACAGCACTTAGCTGAGTATATTAATAACAAGTACGGAATTGAAGTATCAATAGTACACCGAGAACAAGGAATTTCGCAAATACTTCAGTTAAGAAGAAAAGCAATGATTTTTGCGGCTGGTTTGGGCACACGTCTTAGACCATTGACAGATGATAAACCGAAGGCATTAGTAGAAGTGTCTGGAAAAACTCTGTTGGAGCACGTAGTACACAAGTTAGTATCCAATGGTTTTAACGATATAGTTATCAATGTGCATCATTTTGCTGAACAGATTGAAGATTGGGTTGAGATGTATAAATCCAATGCATTTATAAAGGATAATAACGTACGTTTTTATATCTCCGACGAACGCAACAAACTTCTTGATACAGGTGGTGCTATATCAAATGCCTCGCATATGCTTGTTTCAGGCAATCCAGAGCAGAGATTCCTTGTGCATAATGTCGATATTCTCTCAAATATTAAGATAGATCATTTATTAAGTTTTTCACCCAAGGATGCTGATGCGATTCTTTTGGTATCCAAGCGCGAGACAACAAGATATCTTGTTTTCAATGCAAATATGGAACTCGTTGGCTGGATAAACACACAGACTGGCGAAGTTAAAAGTCCCTATGAATCAGTTAAGTCCCAACTTATGGATGCTAATAATAAATGCTTAGACTTAAATGGTTATCATTTGCGTGCCTTTGCCGGTATTCATATGATAGGTACTGTTGTCTTTAATTTTATGCCTGTTTCAACGGAGAAGTTCAGCATTATAGATTTCTATTTGAATAATTGTACACGACTAAAGATTCTTGGTTATGAACCAGATAACTTGCAATTAGTAGATGTAGGAAAACTGGATTCCTTGGCATGTGCTGAACAGTTCCTATTTGACAACCGATAATACGCATTATGTTTACTATTAGAATTCTATTTGGGGAATTCTCATTGCGAGCACAAGTTATTTCAAAATGTTTACCGTAGAGGTTGGCTAGACCATGATAGGCGCATTTCGTACAATTGATGCCAACACAACTCGCTCTTGGGGGCAAACTCTAGCTACCGGAAATATCCGCTGACCCAAAATAAAGGCATTCAGAACTCAATTCAGAGGTGTGGGCGATATCAAGTTCTTTATGTATAGACTGGCAACTCTTTATTCTTGAATATGGTTATACCAACCGGAAATATCCGCTGACCCTAAATGCCCAGCAATTATATAACAAAAGAGAGTTCATTATTGAACTCTCTTAATGCTTTTTAATTACATTTTTGTGATTCGGAAGGGGCTCGAACCCTTGACCCGCAGCTTAGAAGGCTGCTGCTCTAATCCAACTGAGCTACCGAACCATCCTTGATGATAATCATGCAAAATCAAGGTTATCCCCGTGTTTGCGAGTGCAAAGGTATAAACTTTCGTCTAATAATCCAAATAAATAAACAGTTTTTTCAGATAGATACTAATTATAAAGAACTTTAATAATGTAATAGTTCATACATAAATCATCTGTACTGTTAATCTTCTGCATTCAATAACCTTTATTGCTATCAGAACACACCATTTCAAATTGCAATACCTACTAACTGCGGCTTAGCTGAAATCCGGTTTGAGATAGGTTCATGTCTACGAATCTTGCTCGTGGGTTGGGAGGATCATTCGTTAGTATCTCCCTTATTCGCAATGCTGCGGAGGAATCCTTAGCTATCATATAGAGGAACCCGCCACCTCCGGCACCAGGCAGTTTCAGACCGAGGCAATAGTCCTGCACCTTTTCAATAATTGATTGCACGCATTGTGGATTGGTTCCGCTGTCGAGGAGTTGGTTCTGTTGCCATGTCTTTCCCACAAGAGTACCCAGTTGTTGGAAATTTCCCCTTGTAATGGCCTGTGCCATATTTTGTGCATGCTCCTTCATCTCGCCAAGCAGTTGCATGCGTTCCGTATCGTATAGGAACATGCCACGCACTATTTCCGCCAATATAGCCTTGGCTGTTCGTGTAATGCCTGTGTAGTAAAGCAGATGGCAGGATTGGTACTGGGAGTCGGTGAAGAGATTGTTGCTCAGCCATGAAACCTCAGGCGTCTGCTCGAATCCACTCTGGGTGGTTAGCATTTTCACGCCATGCAGTATACCACCATATTGGTCCTGCCAACCGCCGCCAGTAGTAAGCAGTTGCTCCAGTACAAGAGTACGGTTGCAGATATCGTTCTTGTTCCAAGCCAGCGAGCAGAAGTCGCTAAGAGAGCCTAACACCGTGGCCGCTAGGATGGAACTTGTTCCCAATCCGCTGCCGGCAGGTATGGCACTTAGTAATGTGATTTCTATACCGCATCCAAAGTCCTTGAGTTGGTCTTCCAGAGATTTGTATTTCCTGACACAGAAACGAGGCAGGAACCCCGCCAGTGCCAATGCCGCCTTGGGTATGGAGAAAGGTGACCCCACCTTGTTGAAAGCAGAAAGTTCATCCCAGGTGGATACAATCTCCATGGCACCCAGATCGATGCTTCTCAATATGATGTGGTGCTGCAGGGAAGGTTTGATATAGCATTGCAATGGAGGCTGGCCATTTAGTTCTATGGCTATGTTCACCACGTTGCCCCCCGAAGTGAGGCAATACGGAGGCGTATCAGACCAACCGCCAGCCAGGTCTATACGTACAGGACTTCTACCCCACACTATCTGGTCGCTGAATACCGCCATGGCGGGTTCCTGCTTGTGCGCCAGAAGGCCCTGTGTGAGTCCTTCGGCCAGCAGGGAAAATGCCAGTCTCTCTTCTTGAACACCATCCTTCCCATTGAGGTTCAGCAGACGTGAGCGGAACATGTGGTCGTTGATTCGCTTAAGCAAAGGTTCGGTCTCGGGAAGTGTTTCAGGTACAGGTACATTCAGGTTGTGGAATTCGTGTGCCAGATCTTCGAGATTGGTCTGATAAAAGATGCTGCATCTGTGATTGAGAGCCAATGCAGTGAGATTGGCCTTACGAAATTCCAGGCGTTGCTTGTGCAAGCGAAGAAGGTTTGCTCTGTCGCTGATTTCATTTGCAGAAAGACGCTCACACCTTCTCCATTTGTCTGTCATCTCTTCCGCAGAATCAGATATCATCCACTGGAGCATGTGTCCCATCTCTTCAACATCGCTGCATACGGGGAAGATACGACTGTTTTGCAAGTCGGCAAAGCCCTCTATCTCCTCGGCAGAGATACCACGTTCTGAAAGCCATTCATTGACAGCACGACCAAGATATTCGGTAGAAGTGTCGCGCAAGTCACCACGCATAGCGTCGTTAAATCCATAGGGGCGCAGTACCCACTGGTCCTCTCCCAATGGAACAACATCGACACAGACACCGGGAGAAAGCGTTATTGTCCATTCGTTGCTGGGAACTCCAGTAATAATATTCTCATGAGTCAAGGTCCATGTTGAAGGAATCCAGGAGTTCTCTATCCAAGTGTTGTGGTTTGTTGGTGAGAACTTAATATCGTGGAAACAATTCTGGGTAAAGATGCTTGGGTGAGCCTTTACTCCCAGATGCATTATGGCACGCTGGTCATACACAAGATTCTGTATGGCCATGGTCGACCCTATCATTTCGCGCGAAGTGCCATAATGATAGAACTCGCCGCTCTGAAGGGGCAGTATGGCAACCCTCAAACCATTGATTTCCGTGTCTGTGACGGTTGGATTCTCGCCAAGTGCCTGTCCGAAGTCGCTATATAGGTCGTAGTTCAAGATCTCACCACCCTCGCCCGTACTCTTCTGCATGAGCATATTGACCGCTTTGTCAGACAGAAGCCAGATGCCAATGTCCATGAGGAACAGATGTGTCTGCATCAATTCTCCCAACTTCTCCACCGATGGTTTCTGCAAGACAAAGTCAAGCACCTCTGGCATTTCTCTTCTGGAAAGGAACACCCCATGGTTCTTTGCCACAGAAGGGTCTGCCCAGAGACCGTAGCATACGACATCGGCATCAGGAATCTGTTGCAGCTTGCCGGCACGGATATATACATCGCCCGAAGCAATCAAGGTGCGCAAGCCCTCAGGTGCAGCATTCATTATTCGCTGGTAAAGGGGCAATTGCAGTTGCAGAAGATTTTGCCCTATGCGCTGACCGCGTTCCCACCGGAATACGGGTATGGGTGTGAGGACCTTGCCGCTTGGAGCATAGGCTGGCAATCTGCGGCTTTGGCCTCCGGCATGCATCAGTATGCGTTTTTCTGCGGAAAGCCATTCTTCAAAGCTCTGTTGCGGAGCCTCATTCTGATGGCATGCCTCCAGAAGCCAGTTTGTACCGCCTCCGCTGCCAAGTCGTGATCCGACTGGATCGGAGGTACAGAAATATTCCTCGCGGCTGACACCAGCCACCTCATGGAAGCACTCAACCAGATTGGGAGGAAGGGATAATAGTTTCTTCATATCCTTGACTTATTCAGAAAACTGCTTTATGCGTTGTTCTTCGGAAAGTTTGCAGATTAGCAGAGTATTGTCCTTCTCTGCCACGATGTATCCCTCTAATCCCTGCACTACTACCCTACGCTCTTCGCTACAATGTATCACACAGTCTCGTGTTTCATAGGTTTTAACGTTCTCGCCAATAATGGCATTGCCGCTCTTGTCGCGAGTCACATTTTCGCGCAGAGAACCCCATGTGCCCAAGTCGCTCCACCCGAATGATGCTGGGAAGCAGTATATTTCCTCTGACTTCTCCAAGATGGCATAATCCACGGATATGCTCTCACACTTGGGAAACTCCTCGTTGATGGTATCCTGCTCTTTTGCGGTACCATATATGGGCAGAAGGTTTTCAAAGATCTCGTTGATTTCAGGTGCATAAACCCTAAGGGCATTTACTATGGTGCTGACGTTCCAGATGAAGATGCCAGCATTCCATAGCATGTTAGGCTTGCGAATGTACTTTTCTGCAGTGGAAAGGTCGGGTTTCTCCTTGAAGGCGTCTACACGGTATATTTCCTTGTTTCTAACCGAAGGGCAACTCATATCCGTCTGTATGTAACCGTATCCGGTTTCAGGTCGTGTGGGCTTCATGCCCAGTGTGATGATAGCGTCCGAGGTGGAGGCAAAGTCCACGGCGCTGCTCACTACACGCCGGAACTCTGTTACATCCAAAATCAGATGGTCGGAAGGACTTACAACGATGGTAGCCTTGGGGTCAATGCTTTTTATTCGCCAAGAAGCGTATGCTATGCACGGTGCGGTGTTCCTTCGGCAAGGTTCAAGCAGGATGTTCCCTGCAGGCACCTCGGGCAGCTGCTTCATCACTTGTTCCCTGTATGCCTGGCTTGTGACCACCCACACGTTCTCTGCAGGTATCAATTCCTTAAAACGGTCCACGGTCATCTGTATGAATGTACGTCCCGTACCCAGAACATCCACAAACTGCTTGGGGCACTCCGGTGTGCTCATGGGCCAAAATCGGCTTCCTATGCCCCCTGCCATGATTACGAGGTGAGTATGCTGCCTTAACGTTGATACGCTATTCATTGCTGTCTGTTGGTAGTTTACTGTTAATAATGGTTGTACTGCCTATTCCCTATAACTTTACCTTCTTCACAATACCGTCCCATGCCTTCAGTTTTACGGACAATGTGATGTCGTGGGCCAGGTTGTTCTTCACTTTTTCTGATTCGGGTGCAAGTTCACGTATTGCATCGGCAGGTATGCGGATGTCGGTAGTCAGGTTCTCGCCCGAGAAATTAGCCACCACAAGATAGGTTTTATTTCTGTCGCTACGCAAGAAGGCATACTGTCTGTCCAGGTGTCCGTTCACATACATCAGATCCCAGAAGAGTCCCTCGCTGAATGCAGGTTCTTCTTCTGCCAGACGCAAGGTCTGTGTGTAGAACTCCTTGAGTTTCTTCTCCTCATCGGTAAGCAGGGCACCGTCAAACTTTCCGCCGTTGCGCCAGCGGCGAATGGAATCCACCGTCCAATAGTCGAATATGGTGGTACGTCCGTCCTCGCCCGAGAATCCTTCGCTGTCCATACCCTTCTCGCCAAGTTCCTGACCGAAGTATATCATCATTGGATTGGTGTTCATCAGTGTGCTCACGAGCATCATGGGGCGGCCTTTCTTTGCATCGCTGGCAAAGAAATCGCTTGCTATTCGCTGCTCGTCATGATTCTCCAGGAAGTTTAGCATGTGTCCCTGTATGTCCTCAACACTCTGCCAGCAGGAGGTCAGTTCCTTGGCCGAGCACCATCCGGCACAAACGGCCTTAAGCTTGTCGTAGAGCCCCACCTTGTCATAGAGGTAATCGAAATGTCCGCGGAAGATGTAGTCGCGGTACAGTTGCGGGTTGTACACCTCTGCTATGAAGATGATGTCGGGGAATTTCTCCTTGACCTGGGGTATTACCCACTCCCAGAACTCCACAGGCACCATTTCCGCCATGTCACAACGGAAACCGTCCACGCCCTTCTCTGCCCAATAGAGCAGTATCTGCAGCATCTTGCGGTAGGTATTGGGACCGTAGTTCAGTTTCACCGTCTCGTACCAGTCGTTTATGCCTGGCCATGCAGAGAAGACATCGTTGCCCGTGGCTTTTGCAGGATTCTCCTCATACAGATTGGACTTTGCACGTTCCTCCTCGCTCAGGATGTTGTCCAGATGCAGAGGTTCGCCCATGTAGTAGAAGTTGTTCTCTGGAGAGTAGTTGAGCGAAACATCATCACCCTCACCCAGGTCCAGGCATCCCTCTGGACATGCATCAGAGTGGTATTCACGTGCAACGTGGTTGGGCACAAAGTCCTGAATGACCTTCATGCCAGCCTTGTGCGTGCGCTCAATGAGGGCCTCCCATTCCTTTATGCGCTCAGGCACTTTTGTGGCCAGGTCGGGGTCCACGTCGTAGTAGTCCTTGATGGCATAGGGACTGCCGGCACGGCCTTTCACCACCTCGGGGTGGTCCTTGCGTATGCCATAGCGGCTATAGTCGGTTTGTGTGGCATGCTCTATGATGCCGGTATACCAGATGTGTGTCACGCCCATGGCTTTGATGTCGGCAAGAGCCTTCTGCGTAAATGCCGACATGGTGCCACACCCGTTCTGGCTCTTGCTTCCGTGGGGTACCGGGTGCTCCACATTGGCACCGAACAAACGGGTAAATACTTGATATATGTTCATGATTGTATTTGTTTCCTGATTTTATGTTTATACGTACTTTATGTCTATGCATGCATCACCACGGCATCCTTCGCTATCTTGGTTATCATGCCTGTCAGTGCCTGTCCAGGACCACACTCCACAAACTCGGTGGCGCCGGCCTCTACCATAGCCTCCACCTCCTGCGTCCAGCGAACGCTGGCGGTCAGTTGGTCAATGAGATTCTGCTTTATCTCTTCCGGGTTGATGTGAGCCTTGCCGTCCACGTTCTGGTAAACGGGGCATGTGGGCACATGGAACTGCGTTGCGGCTATGGCTGCTTCCAGTTCGTCCTTGGCTGGCTGCATCAGCGGACTGTGGAAGGCTCCTCCTACAGGCAACATCAGGGCACGACGGGCACCAGCCTCCAGCAATTTCTCGCATGCCGCCTCGACTGCCTCCTTGTTTCCGCTTATCACCAGTTGGCCTGGGCAATTATAATTGGCAGCAACCACCACACCTTTCCCTGCCAAAGCAGTTACATCGGCGCATATCTGCTCTATCTTCTCGTCTTCCATCCGCATCACTGCAGCCATGCCTCCAGGGGCGGCCTCGCATGCCTTCTGCATGGCCAGGGCACGGGCGTATACCAGTTTCAGACCGTCTTCAAAATCCAGTACACCGGCAGCCACCAGTGCGCTGAACTCGCCCAGTGAATGTCCGCCAACCATGTCGGGACAGAACTCCTCGCCCATGCACTTTGCCATTACCACACTGTGCAGGAATACGGCAGGCTGAGTAACCTTAGTCTGTTTCAGCGCCTCGGCATCGCCCTCAAACATTATGTCTGTCAGACGGAACCCAAGTATTTCGTTGGCCTTTTCCATCATCTCCCTGGCCACTGCATTGCTCTCGTACAGGTTCTTGCCCATACCAGTGAATTGTGCTCCCTGACCGGGAAAAACAATAGCTTTCATATGTTAAGTATCTTAATAATTTTTGTTACGTATGCATTACGCATATGCGTACACGCATTCATTATATGATACGCAAAGATAAGAAAAAAAAGCAATAGAGGCAAAAATATCTGCTATTGTTTACTATATAATCATAAAAAACCTTAACTTTGTTCAAGAAATCATAAATAGAGACTAAAAAAGGTATCGTTGCCTGGTCATACGTTCGCCGTTGCACGCTAATCTTTCACCAACTGCAATCCCCACATCCTATGAAATACGAGAAGATTGTCAATGATTTGGCTCAAGAGGTTTTTGATGCCATCGCTCCCCGTGTCACTCCCGAGGACATGGAAAGAGTGCGCCAGGCATACCTCCTTGCCAAGGAAGCCCATGCGCCGCAAAGGCGCAAGTCTGGCGAGCCCTACATCCTTCATCCAATCTCCGTGGCGCTAATCGTGGCCAAGGAACTTCAGTTGGATGCCAATACGGTCATTACCGCCTTCTTGCACGATGTAGTAGAGGATACGCAATATACTGTGGAGGACATACGCCAGCGTTTCGGCAATGATGTGGCAGGACTTGTAAATGTGGTCACCAAGCAGAAGAAGGAGACCTACCACACCACCAAGCAGGTGGACAACTACCAGCAGATTCTGGCATCGCTGCACTACGACATCAGGGCAGTAATGGTGAAGATCAGCGACCGTCTGCACAACATGCGCACATTGCAGTCCATGCGCCCCGACAAGCAGATGAAGATAGCCGGCGAAACGGATTGCTTTTATGCTCCGCTGGCCAACCGACTGGGACTCTTTGAGGTGAAGTCTGACCTCGAAAACCTTTCCTTCAAATATCGTTGCGAACTGGAATATGGCGACATAGCACAGTGGCTGGAGCAGGACGAGGCACAGAACCGCGAGCGTCTGCAGAACTTCTGCAAGGACGTGCGAGGCACGTTGCGCGATCATGGAATCCAGTGCGAGGTAAAGACCTTCTGGCGACGCCCCTACTCCATCTGGCGCAGGATGAAGCAGTCCAACCTGGACTTCTGGCACCTGCCCAACAGATACTACATCCGTATCACTTTCTGGGAGGATACCCTGGATGACCCTCTGACCGACAAGTAGACGTGCCTGAAGATATACAACTTGCTTACACGCGACTTCCGCGAAAGACCTGGCAGTTTCATCAACCAGATAGAAC